>ERZ1643249.1135-NODE-1135-length-27398-cov-68.553597_pt1 | contig 27398 bp, 25 predicted proteins | sample MGYA00579263_ERZ1643249 | MGnify/ENA primary metagenome ERZ1643249 (study PRJEB29033, sample SAMEA4952264) | chicken gut metagenome | biome: Broiler Chicken; feature: Gastrointestinal Tract; material: Caecum | place: Ireland | collected 2018 | study: Broiler...
TAAAATTTTCAAAGTTCTTTAAAATTCAGCTTGACTTTTTATTTGCAGGCTTATTTTTGAGAAGATACTCATAATATTCATCCTTAGCATCATTATTGATATCCATCCAAGTTAATGACTTTCCATTATAGCCACCCTCTTCTGAAATAAATGGCAAAGTAATTGCTCGGAGCAAATTACTTTTTCCGCTGTTATTTTCGCCAGCTATTATAGTAACCTGACTGAAATCCAAATCAATATCCTGTATATTCCTATAATTTTGAATTTTTATATGTGAAATTTTCAAATGCCTTTTCTCCTTTTATCTTAATAATGAACAGTACCTGTAAATGATTTAAGCAACCGTTTTTTAGCGGCTTTGTTTTATCTAACATAGTAATCCATAAATATTTCGATGAATACTTCCAAAATAATCGGATTGCTTAATCATGATAAACCCTCCACATCTAAAATATCTTTCAGTTCACTGTACAATTTTTTTAATCTCTTATCTATTTCTTTATTCGAAATTACCTTCTTCTTACTTTTTACTTTTATATACTTTACCAATGTCAAAAGGAATTCATTTTCTTCAATCTCTTCTGTGGTTGCTATACTGGAAACTCCTTCTTCAGATCTTCTTTTTTGGTAAATTTCTTTGATTTTAGCAATGCCTGATTCAGTTAGATTTGCAGTAGGCCTCACATGCTTATCAAAAAATTGAAAATACTCATTAGTTGATGCATCTACAAACAAGACATTATCTGCTTGTTTTTGCTTTTCAAGAATTAACACAATCGTTGAAATACCTGATCCATAATACAGATTTGGTAATTGAATAACCGCATTCAAATATTTTTTTACAATTTGTTTTCTAATTTCTTTATCCATTACTGCTCTTGAAAACAAAAAGCTCGGTGTGACTGTTACAACAGCCATTCCATCTTTTTTCAATGCTGCTAAAGATTTTAATAATATGAGTGAATCCATATTTAGTTGTTTTTGAGGCAAATGAAATCTTTTCAAGATATCTACACTGACTGTGCTAAGCTCCTTCATTCTCATCCCAAGCGGAGGTATAGTCACTATTTTATCAAAACTATCATCGTTCATCTCAATGTCCAACACATCTCCCATGATGAGATTAACATTATCTCTTCCAGACATAATCAAAAGCATTCCGCCCACAGCAATATGGGAACGATTTATTTCATATCCTGTGATAAAACAATCCTTATCCCCTACTATTTCTAAAGTAGAAATGCCAATACCATATGTAAAATCTGCATAATGCTCTCCATCTTGAACATTTATCAATTCTTTAATCAGATTTGATAAGGGTCTACTTGTTATTTTATCACTCATTATTTTACCAAAACTCGCTGCCGATGAGTAAAAGATTTCTTTTAATATTCCAACGATTTCTTCCCCCCTCTCTGCAAAACTTATTTCTTTTAATTCATTCAGCACCTTCGTCGCCACATTATAGGATTTCTTCGTATCATTAAATCCAATATAAATCTGAGCTAAATCTACGAGAGAACTCTGTGGTAACTTGTATTGTTCTTCAAGAGCCATACTTTCTTTAATCAAGGCCTCTTTATTAGGCTCTGCTCGATCAAACATTCTTTGTAATTCAAATGAAGTTTTATCATATGGCAACTTCTCGTTATCTAAAACATATTTCAAGAAAACGCAAAAAGTGCAAAGATTACAATATGTTTCATACGGGAAGAATCCTTTTAAGATATCAGACACCTTATAAATATTTTCTTTGATTCTATTTTCCATTAATCTTCTCCCCTTAAAATATTTTCGAGTTTTAACTTTTCCAATCTAATAATTTCGTTAAAAATTTCTTCTTTTTGTTTGATTTTATCACTCATTTTTATAATTTCCTCTTGTCGCTCTAAATTCAATTTTAAATCTATATTTTCAATTTTACCTTTGGTAAGCATCGGAACAGTTGCACCTGATGCCGATAACATGGCCTGCTCCTTATATGCTTCTGAGTTAATTAACAAAACCAAATATCTTGGATTTATATTAATATCTCTTTCTCTTAATAATAAACAATAAGATGTTACAAGAATTCCTTCATCTTTTTCTGTGATATATGCAGCATCGTAAGGCTGGCTTAACTTTATAACAATATCCCCTGCTTTCGTCAGTTTATTTTCATCTAGTTCTGTCTTTATGCTTATTTCTGATAAGTCTTCATGATTGATTATTCCATTTTTTACGGCCTTAGGAAGTAATATTCTTGTTTTCCCAATTATGTCTTCTTCCGTTTTGGCTTTCACTCTACTAATAACTTGACCACCAATCAACTGTCCAATCTCTCTGATTTTCATTTTTTTATATTCCTCTTTTTTATTTGTCATATATTTTTATGTTCACATCTTCCTATACTATATATTACAACTCTTATAAAAATGTGTCAATATGTATTGTCATATTTTTATATGTTCAATTCAGCTCTTGGGTTTACATTACTAAGATTTAAATCGGATGAGAAGGAAAATCAGCATGGAATTGCATCTATGTTTGATGTTAATGTAATTTCAGTAATGAATTCGTAATTATGTACTAGAATATTTTCTTTCAAGGCAGAAGAAAAGTGTATCATAACCAAAAGCAAAAATTGATTTAATTACAAAATATGTGAATTGCTATTCAAACAATCATCCACCATAAGATATTGATATTTTAACACTGACAAAATATTGCGAAAAAATTACCTATAGCAAAAAAATGTTGCCCGGTTTATACCGAGCAACACAAGCCTTATACTTTCAATCATTAAGCCATAAATTAGAATCATCGAACTACCTGTCATCTGGAAATTTCTGTAACTCATCCTCCTCTAACAATAAACCATAAACAATTTTCTGTTGTTCTCTCGACTCCACTCCCAAATTAAAAATTTTTCTTAATTCATCTGAAAGAATTTTTTCCTTATGTTCTACAAAATACTGCTTATACATAGGAGAAAACATTAAATTCTGCCACATATAATTACTTGTATTAATCTTTGAATAGTCGAACTCTTCTGGTTCCAACATAAATTGAAGAGGCTCTGAGTAATCTGCATATGGCTTTAATTTCGTTAAATTTATATCGAAACCAAGCAGTTTTAATATGATACATTCTTCAATAGCTGCCGTTAATTTGTCAGGAATCACGCTAACTCCCGGATTTGCCTTTTTCTCTTTAGCTTCTTTTTCTATTATATCGAAAAACCTTTGATATACCAAATCATTATATGGCACTCTTTTTTCAATAACTAAATGTAACAGACATTCCAAATTTATTGATTCGATATTATTACTCAAATAATCTCTGTACTGTTCTTTTGGAAAAATAGAACGTATTGTAAATATCTTATCAATTTTTTTATTTTCTTCAGTTATATCGTTGATCTCCTGTATAATTCTGTTTCTGGTTTCCTCCTTTACATTTGACGACAAAAGTTTTATTACATTCGAAAGCATTCTGCTTTTTCTTTCTTTCAACACATCATACACGTTCTCTAAAAGTAGCGTATCCAGTAACTCTGCTTTTACATTTTCTACACCTTCGACTGACATGTTTCTTATAAGATGATTTAATGGTTCAAACAAACCCTCTGCCATATTTGGATACTTTTTAACAACATCTATATACATCTTGCAAAACGTATTAAAAAGTTCCTTTTTACACTCATTATCTAAATTCATTATGCAAACAAGTACATTAAAATTATATACTTGATCAATGAATTTATTATATTGAAATTCTGCGACACTTGCACATAAATTATTATATTTTTTGATAATATTAACTTCTTCTGTTACTTCTAAAAATTGAACAGAATAATTTTCCAATGTATTAATTAATGATTTTGTATTAATATATTTTATAATTATATCAAAATCAATTTCATTAAGTGGATAATGTCTACGGTCAGTTTTAAAAGGTAAGCCTTCATCGCTTTCTATTGCTACTGGAGAATATGAACACAAAATTGCTTTTATATAATAACTGAAATAATTTTGGTAATCTGGAAAATAATCTAATGGCAAATAATTCTTTTTAAAGAAAAAGTAATAATCATAAACATATCTCTGCATCTCCCATATTTTTATAAAAGCGTGTCCTGAAAACCAAGTATTGCTATTGAATTTATACCTTTCTTCTTGTTTCTCCAGGATTTTATTCATTTTATACATATTTTGTGTCGGAGACTCAAAAAGCGATTTTATATATTTAATTGCTTCCCTGGTTCTTATAGGTGCAGTACCAAACAATTGCTCTAGTTCTTTCCTTTTGGATAATTGTCTATTAAAAAGATCTGATGATGCTAAATACGCACGCATTTTATGAAGTATAATACAAACATAGTCTTCGGAGTCAATTAGTGAGGACTCCTCATTAATTATGTTTTTAATTTCCTTTTTATCCTTTCCCCAAAAATGATAATAATAAATTTTCTCAGCAGTATTGGAAGAATCTCGAATTTTGGACCAAAGATCTATATAATCATTATTAATATATAAGTCAAATTCCTCATCCTGTTCTTCTGAGTTCAATGGAATTTGCTTACTCTCCTCCTCATTAAATAATGTAATATCCGTTATCATTGCCCGTTGGAAAACATCTAATATTTGCTCATTCCCACTGTCTATAATAGATGAAATTTCTTCATACCAGGCTTTATCATAAAAAACAAGTTCTGTACTCACGAAAAATGTTTGTCCTAATGGGTATATATTAACCAAATCTTCAACCGAAATTTTTCTATACGTTTTTAACACCTGATATTTTTCCATTAATGTATTAGCTAAAGGAACATATCTTTGATAAATTTCAGAATCTGTGATGCATCTCAGAAATGAATACAGCTGTTTCCCTTCTTTTTTAGTAAGCGATCCAGGTATCTCTGTAGTATCAATCAAATCCTCTGGCAATGAATCAAGCGCAATTACACAAATGTTCTTATTTTTAAGACGCTTTTTTTCATATTCCAAAGGTGCCTCAGGACTTACCATATAGTTCATTGGGCGGTCTTCTATCCTATAGAATTTTTTAAAATAGTTAATCCAGCCAATTATAAGATTCAAATTATAGTCGTTCAAAGAATATCCCAAAAACAAAAATGTATGATTTACAAGAAGAGAACGTATAAAAGTACTAATCAACGTATGCTCCTGCTCATAATCAATATAGTCACTTTCTTTTAAAACGATTGTCTCCGGAGTTTCAAGATCGCCATGCATTTTAATAATATATCTTTCATCTGATTTCGATAGCAAGTCACTGTCTTGACTTACAACAGTATACAATTTTGAATTTAGATTTTTTGATTTTTCTAACAGCGCATCATAATTCGTTGTAATGATATGATGGGGTAAAATCTTGAAAATTTCATCATCTATAGGATTAGAATCTTTATCACTTTTCAATGTAGTTTTTATAAGTTCATAGTATTGTCTATGATCTTTCGATGTATCTTCTTGAAAATAGTATTCCGGAATACGAAGATATTCATCTTGAGAAAAGTCATATCGTTCTTTGCACTCTAACTCATGGCAATCTTCTTGCTGGTTTTTGCAAGAATTACACTTATCATATTTTAGTTCATCCGCAATAACTTTTATCAAATCCCCCCATGTCGGTATATCAGAATTATTTGAAACTCCCGATCCAACAAAAATAACTAATTGATTCTTCTCTTGAGCCTTTTGAATCTCTTTTATCGCTTGTATCCATTCCATAACCTCTACCTCCATATTTAAATACTATAAATCATTTTACTTATTCCAACTACCATTGAAAATTTCACACAAGTTTAATACACCTCTCCCTGCATTAACCAGCTTCCCACTTCTATATTAGATTAAATAGAAAACACAGCAGAATCCAAATTGAATAATACAAAAAGACTATTTATTATATTCTGTACTTTTCTTCGCATATCCTAAAGACATAAGATTTTTTCAAATATACTCATTATTTTTTTAGTTATGTATATTGTAACATTTATTTTTTCATTATATTTATTCTTTTTTGTATACATTTGATAAGTCTAAAAAACCTTCATTCTGGGACAATTACAAATTATTTAATACACTTTCAAAATAAGCAATTTCGTGATATACTTTCTTTGCCAGTATGTGCAGTCAGATTAGACTCCGTTTGGTTCGTGGTAACACGGGCGGCATCGTACTTTCTGGTATGGATGCATTTGTTTGTGGCATATAGGCATATATTCTCCATATACTGTCACATCCACAACTGTCCATCACAGGTGCAGATATGTGCATATATGAGATATAATCTTGTCAAAACATAAAAGGCAGAACAGACTGTAAAACATAGTTTGGGAAGTCGGATTTGTGCTGGTGCAAAATGTGATATACGGCTGCAATGTTCCTTTGTTATTGGCGGAACGGGAAGTCCCCTCAGATATAAATGAGGGCCAATAATAACAAGGGAGGTGAATTCGTGAAAAAAACGGATAAACCTGTTGTCAATATTTATGGCAACAGCAATCGTGTAAATGTGGAAGTTAACATTTCTGAAACTTCCTCAAAAATTCCTATTGCTGTTTCAATCTTTATTTCAGTGATTGTTTCAGCATTCATACTGGCTATATCACTATGCTGTCCTGAATTGCTTGCTGATTTTGTCCGTTTACTTATCAGCATAGCAATTGGAAGCTAACGCCAGCACTTTTTTAAGAAATGAGGTATAACGTTTTGATATATTGTACTGAGTGTCCACTTTATGGGCTACAATCAAAAAAACTCCTTAGACGCCTGCTGCATATAGAAGATAATAGATTATTTAAACAAAATTATGTTGCATCGTTAATAACGCCTTATATTGAAAAAAGTGGTAAACCACGTTTAATCGAACCCCCTCATGACAAATTAAAGACTATTCAAAAGCAGATGAAAATAATGTTGGGAAAAATTATTGTTCCAGACAATATTTTTTCTGGTATTAAAGGGCGTTCATATGCAAACAATGCTTTTTTGCATACCGGTAATAATCGAAAGATGCTTTTTAAAATAGATTTAACTGCTTTTTTTCCAACTATCAGCCGGGAAACCGTTTATCGTTTCTTTCATAATGACTTATGCTGTGCATCAGATATAGCAGCAATATTAACTAATTTTACTACTATTGACATCGAAAAAACCAAGATAAACAATCTTGACGATATATATGCTTTTTTAAAAAGCAAAGGCGTTACTTGTAAAAATCATTTAATTTCAGGAGCGCCAACCAGCCAAATATTATCCTATTTGGTCAATCACGCAATGTTTGATGAAATGCAAGCAATCGCAAATGAAAATAATGTGATGATGACAGTATATGTAGACGATGTAACCTTTTCAAGTGAATATAGAATTTCTCACCAATTTACTGAAAAAATCATCTCAATAGTTCGTAAATATGGATATAAGCTTTCTAAATCAAAGGTAAAAAAATATACTAAACTGTACCCTAAGCTGGTAACAGGTGTTGTGATTGATTCTTCAGGACACCCAACAATAAAAAATTCAATGCGTCTTAAAATAATTAACGAATACAATAACGCAAAATCTCATCCCGATGATTATAAAAGTAAACAACGCTTACAGGGATTATTGATAGCAGCAAGGCAAATTAGTCCTAATGCATTTCCAAGCATTTTTAAATTCGCATTTAGTTGTAATTCAGAATCACAATCAAATAGAAAATAAACCGCTAATTCTTACACCGATTTTTCAAATATAATAGATAAAATGGTCACTTTATTATTTATCTGAGATGGCGATTTTACTTTGTCTCAAATGAACTTTCCAAGACAAATCACTTACAAAGAATACCTATTTATCTAAAGTCTATTCATCCCCCTCAGTCTGCCTCTTAGTCGCCATTATATCAATGCAAAAACAACTCCTCCATTCTCATAACCACATTCATCCATCGAAACCCTTCTCTCCCGCTCACATCTTCCGTGTACCACAATTCTTCCAACCGCATTCTTTCATTTGCCGCAAGGATTTTTTCCACCAGCGGTTCTGTAAATTCAAGAAAATACCGCCCATCTGCTGCTTTTCCTGTAGGAATTCCATTTTTCCCAGAGAAATATATAATGCCATTATCCTTTAAATACAAATTCATTTTTTCAAAAAAGTGAAGTATCTCTTTCTCCCGCAAATGAAGCAAGGATGCACATGCCCAGATTCCATCAAATTGTTGATCCGGCTGATAGTTCTGAAGATCAGAACATACAATTTTTCCTGAAAAGACTTTTCTGATTTCTCTGCAAAGGTTCTTTGATGGTTCCAGCGCAGTCACCCGATATCCATGTTTTTGGAAATAGCACGCATCTCGCCCGCTTCCGCTTCCCACATCAAGAATCCTTGCCCGTCCTCTTAACAAAGGAAGAAATCTTTGGTACTGTTCTGACATATCAGCAGAAAAAGTTTCCCTCGCGTAACGCTTTGCATTGGTTTCATAATATTTACACATTATCTTTTACCCTCAATTTCCAATTTGAAAATCCCATACTTTTTGCAGACTGATAGACCGGAAACATGACATCTTCCAACTGGCCTGCGAACTCTCTTTCCGTTAAACCCTGTTGATATAATTTATGTTTAATCTCCTGGTTGTTCAGATGCTCTCTGGCACACTTTTCAAAAGCCGTGTGGATTTCCGGATATTCCCACATTAATTTGTAAGATAAATATTCGCTTTTACACAGCATTGGGAAATAGGTATTCCAGTCTGGAAGACTGTTGCTTTTACTGCTGTTAATGCTCCGGGTTGTGGGAGTCAAATTCCATAATTCATCGTGTGCTACATAAGACCATGGTACAAAATGATCAATCGATATGTTTTTTGTATTCAAGAGGGTTTCCCCATAAATTTCGCAAACAGGTTTTATGGCCGCAATCATTTTCCAATACTTCTTGACCTTATCCAGATTCCGTTCTTTCGGCGGATAAAGCTTGTCTACAATTCCCGGAACACTCGGATTTCTTCTCTGAAGATATCGAATCAGATTTAGTTCGACCCACCCCTGTATGATTTCATAATTTCGTTTAATATAATCCGCCCATTCTTTTTGAATTTCAATTTTGGTGCTCAAGCCATGGAATTGTAAAAAATAATATATCAGTCTCTCTTCCTGATTGATTCTCGCTGCAAGATTTTTCCCAGATCTGTTCCACTCTTTTCCCTTCATGGATTCCATAAAAGGTGCCTGTAATCGATAAGGCACGTTCTGAGATAAAGTTCGTTTCATTTTTATAACTTCTTTATCTTTACACTCTGCCAGGTATTCCAAAATAACCTCTTTCTTCTCGCAGGATTTTATATTGCTGATCTTGCTCAGCAGATGGACCACTCGTTCCAGCGCATCATTCGGTCCGAGATTTAATCTATACTCCGAAACCATATACCATGCATCCGCAATCATCTCATTGATCAATGTTTCAAATGTTATGATTTCGTGTCCTTCTTTGACTTTTCGTGCAATCGCCTGAAACCAGAATAGTTTATAGCACTCGCTTTTATTATCAAATAATCTGGAAAAATGAGCGATATCCAGAATATCAGAATATGGTAACTGCATATCATTCCCCCCAACTCCGTTTGCTTTTCCAATGGATATTTTTTGCATCCTTATGTTCCCTTAATTCTCTCTCCACATCAAAGCCGCTATATTCCGAGAAAAAACTTTCCATAGTTTCACTTGTCACTTAATTTTGATACTGAATCAATCGTTCTCTTTATCATCTTCCGACTTTTTCTTTTTCATTCCCAGACATTTTTTCAAATAAGCAGACAGTCTCTGATCTGTGCAATATACATAACAGCCCTTCATGCCCCGTGTCATTAATGTCCGGTAAGTATTTTTTATAATTTCGTCTGCTTCTTTTTCTGCCTGATCCGGATTCTCTTTATACAGTTTTTTAATTCCTCTCAGAGACTGATCGGTTCTGGCTCTTTTCGTAAAGTCTGTAACAACTTTACCGTTTTCATATCTCATATCATCTCCGATGATGACTCCGACATAATCAAATTCCAGGCCCTGAGATGTATGTATGCATCCAGCCTCCTGAATAGAATCCTCATTGATGGCATAAGTCGTTGTGTTTTTTAAGTTCCAGCTGATTTCAAAATCTCCAATCTTTATGTCATGCACAGATGGATCATTTGCGCCCTCTTTCTGCCAGTTCCAGCAATAACCGGCTAAAATCCTTGCTCTGTTATGTGATATACGGTTTCTCTCAATGATAAGCTCCTGCATTTCTGCAGGAGAATCCAATACTCTGATATCATAATCAATGTTTTCCATATCAAAATTTGCTGTATCACGAATCTCCAGCGTATGATATAACCAGGCCAGATAGCCATCTGATCCGTTACATCTGAACTGAGACACTAATTCCATTTCTGTAATCTGAGCATTTTCTTCCTCTGCCCATTTTCTGATTTCCCCTACACTTCCTATATCCTGCAATGTGACTCTTTGACTTTCATCAATGAAAAACACACTGCATTTCACTGAATAAATGATTTCTTTAATCTGGTTTTCTCCCATGTTACGGAACATTCCTGATTTTTCATTCAAACGATGGGCTTCGTCAGCGTATTATCAATAAGGACAATAGAATATTTGAAAATATTTTACTTACTTGCTGAATCCTTTTCTTTTGCGTCAATGATAATGATCTCAGGAGTTTTCTTTCCATGTGTTATATTTTCTGTATGCAGTTTCTGTATGGATTTTACTCTTCCTGGATTTCCCAAATCAATCAAGACATATATCATTTTATCTGTATTCTCTGCTTTTCCATATTCCTCAATTTGATCTTCATAACCATGAAGATAATCTGGATTAGTTGAAAGCTTTACTTCAACGATAGTAATATCCTGTCCACGACTAATTTTAAAATCTACTGGCCCTCTTCCCTCATCCGGTTCACAACTTATATCCAAGTTATTTGCCTTAATATAGCATTGACCAGAAAGATGTATGACCCTCTGAGTTATCTTTTCTCGATTTCTGCTATTTGCTTCCTGAATAACATACCAGCCTTTATTATTTTCAACCCAAGTTCTAAAATAGGATAAGATTTCTTTTGATGCGTTTAGACTATCTATGGACTCTTTTTCAATAAATGATTCCCATCCTAAATTTAATTTTATAATGCTTCTGCAAATTCTTTCTAACAAATAGTCTATTTGATTTTCCGGATTATACTCCGATAGTTCTTCTTTATCATAATCCTCAAGTATTTGTTTACATACGTCGGTTTTTTTAAACATTTCCTCCCTTAAATAGTACTTCCTATTTGAAACAGACCATTGTCTCCATTCTTCCGCAACCCTCTGATTCATCAAGGCTCTAATAGTATTATTTTCCGAAACCACATCGTCTATATCTTCCCATGATTTTGCCACGGGAAGTTTATGAAGAATTTCAATAGGTACAAGCAACACCTCACATTTTTTGTATGGATTAAGCAAATACCCATCTTCAAAGTCCATATCTGGATAATTATCCTTATTAACACCAATTTCCCTAAATATTCTTATAGTATAATTACAAATATCCGGAAGGATAAGAGTTGCAATCATATCACTTAACCGATCCGGTCCTACATTATCCTGGAATAATGGGAGTAGCTGAAAAAATTCAGGATCGTCCACCCCTGCTTTCACAATGTCATATGCAGTATCAATTACTTGTTTAGATAAAATAGGACCAAAAGCTGATCCACTCTCTCCTTCCGAAAAGCCAAGACCTATTGCATTTACTTTTCCTTTTTCTGAAAAGTCAAACATTTTTAACGCCTGGCGATAAAATAAATCCCCATTATTTTTTTCAGAAGCTTTATCTAATAACTTAATTATCTTTCTAAAAAAAGCATTGATTTTTTCATATGATCCAAGGAACTCCGGTGTGTTCACTTTTTTCAATCTCTGAATATTTATAAAGAAATGACTATCTGTCTCCATAATTGGATCAAATATTCCGTGTTCATCGAAATACCCACCTATCTCTAAATAATCCGATAAAAACATCTATAAATCCTCCATTTTCTTTACGCTGCGCTAAGTAAAATTATTATAATCAATCATATCGCACCCTTCAGATTTGATCACCTGTTACGCAAATATTTTTTACTTTAACAATAACACGGATATCCGACTATTAATATCCCCGCTTAAATCTATACATCAGATGGTAAGTACAACGACCAAATTGGCGAAACAGTGTTTAGCCAATTCAAGAATCTTACTGCATTTTCTTACCCTCTGACGGTCACTTTTCCGTATCACCAGTGAACTTTTTACTGTCTTTCAATTCTCTTTAAGAAATTTTTTCTACCATCCAGACTGTTACACTTTCTTTCTATAGTTCTCCAACTGATGGGAAATGCCTGTTACATATATGGAAGCTTCCTCTATCCGAAATATAATCACATAGTCCATATCGGTCGAGACCGCCTCCCGATATCCTCTGCGCCGCAGACTCATATCTCTGCTTTCGGGAAACTGATAAGGATTTTCTTCCAACCTGTCATAAATCTTCTCGATACTGTCAAACAGATGTACAGCCGCCTGAGAGTTTTTCAGTTTATATATCAAATGATATATAATATTATTCGGAAGTTCTTCTGTTTTTTCAGTAATGATTAGTTTATAAGCCATACCGTTCTCTCATAGATGAAAGGAACTTCCTTGCATCCTTTACCTTTCCTTCTTTGATCTGTGCCTCCGAAGCCTCGATATCTTCATACATTTTAATTCATTTCATCTGAGATTCGTAACTTTCCATGCTCATGATAACCATATCGCCATAGCCGTTTTTCGTAACATAGATAGGTTCATCTGTACGATGACACATTTCTGATATATCAGAAGTATTTTTCAGCTCCTTTATTGTAATAATCTTCGGCATTATATGCACCCCTTTCTTATATGGCTTAATTATACCATTATTATCAATCATTCTTTATAAAAACATGTTTCTCCAAAATCAGAACGGAAAAATTAATTGCAATAAATTGCTTCTAAGTTGCAATTCATTGCAATTAAGTTCCAAGTTGATTCCTATTGGTTCCAAGTTTAATCCTCTAATCAATACGCAAAACACCCTTTCGTATTACTGTATTTATCCTGTGTTGCACTACACCATTTCCGCAAAAAAACACACCATTTGACACTTCTAGACAAAAAGACAGAACCCTTGTAAAATAAGGCTCCACAGGCTCTGATGCCACAGGACAAAACCATCCGCCACACAGCAAGAGGTGATTGCTATTTTGGGGAAAATTACATTTTTTCTTAGATTTATAATGATAGGAAACATTCCTGCCTCTTATTATTAACGTTGGCAGACAAAGTATACAAGAAAGAATAATTATATAAGCTTTCTCTTATTATCCGATTTCCCAAGAAATAACTACCCCATTTTCATAATCACATTCATCCATCGAAATCCTTCTCTCCCGCTTACATCTTCCGTGTACCACAATTCTTCCAACTGCATTCGCTCATTTACCACAAGGATTTTCTCTATCAGCTGTTCTGTAAATTCAAGGAAATACCGCCTATCTGCTGCTTTTCCTGTAGAAATTCCATTTTTCCCTGAAAAATATATAATGCCATTATCCTTTAAATACAAATCAATTTTTTCAAAAAAATGAAGTATCTCTTTTTCCTGCAAATGAAGCAGGGATGCACACGCCCAGATTCCATCAAATGGTTGATCCGGCTGATAGTTCTGAAGATCAGAACATACAATTTCTCCTGAAAAGACTTTTCTGATTTCTCTGCAAAGGTTCTTTGATGGTTCCAGCGCAGTCACCTGATATCCGTGTTTTTGGAAATAACACACATCTCGCCCGCTTCCGCTTCCCACATCAAGAATTCTTGCCTGTTTTCCTAACAAAGGAAGAAATCTTTGGTACTGTTCTGACATATCAGCGGAAAATGTTTCCCTCGCGTAACGCTTTGCATTTGTTTCATAATATTTACACATCGTCTTTTACCCTCAATTTCCAATTTGAAAATCCCATACTTTTTAGACCGAAAGCTTACTCAAACTCAATTTCCTCTTCAGCCAGCGTATATATATCAACTTGATTTTCAACATCAATTCTATTTACCAGCCATCCGTGAGCCATACAGTTTTTCATAAACTCATCGATTCTGTTTTTCCCCTTCATTTCCTTTAATGTTATAACTAAACCAAACTGTAAGTTCTTTTTCTCCTTTGTTGTCACACGATCCTTAGTAAGAATACTGATTCCCCACATTCCGGATTCATATGCCTTTCTTGGTACCGCACGAGTCTTCACTTTTTCGCAGATACGTTTGATATTATCCCACTTTCTGTATATATTGCGGGCATCTTCCTCATATAATATCTGCCCTTCTTCTGACTGCTTATTATCATCAATCGCTTTTATCTTTCCATTGGGCTGTACCCGTCCAAAATGAAGATCCATTTCCGTGCTTGTATAATCAACACCTTGATTGCGGTCGCATGGTGGAAAATAACTCATAACTGCTCGGGCATAAAATGGATGTTTTCCATCGATTACCGGAACCGGCAGATTATAATTGTAAATTTCATAATCTTCTGTAGTACCTGTGATAAAGAATTTTATCTCATCATTTTCAGTATGCAGGATATCCTCTATTCGCTGCGGTACAACGCCATATCCCAGAGTATCAGAAATCCTGCCATTTCCGCTCCATTTCGCTGCAGAATCAATCAACAACGCTTTAGCTGTTTCCCGATTAAGTCCCATTACATGAATCAAATATGCGAGTTTTCTCGTGATCCACGGTGCCGCAAACGATGTCCCTGTCCGATATGCCGCCCCCAAATCATCTATACATACTGCAATTTGAGTATCTCGTTTTTTCCCATCTCCGCCATAATAACTAATATCAGGCTTATGAAAAAAAGAAAGAACGGGGCCCTTTCTCGTATATGATGCACTTTCTCCTTTCATATTTACAGAATTAACCACCAATGCATTCAGCGAATCTGCCGGTGATCCTACTTTCATTTCAGGATGAGCACGCCCATCTGGTGTATTGGTTCCGGCAACAACAAAAATCACATCATATTCCCTCTGTATACGATCCAGTTCTGCTCCCTCTGGAGAAATAAAATTTTCTTTTACCGACTCTGGTGATCCAAGAGAAAGATTCCAGACTTTAATATCCTGATTATTAGCAACAATTTCCCTGATGCTTCTAAGCACTGCAAATGAACTAAATCCTCCTTGCGTTGCAACTCCAAAATGTCTTACTCTGAATCTCCCGCACCCATCATCTAATTTAGGATTTCCCTTCGGGCCATCCACAATAATTGAAGTTACCGCCGTACCATGATAAAAATCTTTCTTATCCAAAGTAATTTCTTCCGGCAGCATATTTTTGTATTCCACCCATTCATGGAAATATACTCTTTCATCAAACTGTGTATCAATTACACCAACTGTGGGTTCAGTTGAGGGCTTTGGAATAAGATCGTCTCCCTGCGATTGAAAATCTTCTCTCTCAAAATCATGTTCCAAATTGATTCTGGTAAAGTCGGTTACACTCATGGAAATCAGATACGGCGCCTTTCTATAAAGCGTCTGCATCTGTCCCGGATTAAGCAAAAGAGTCGTCTCGTCTATGATTCTGTTTTCCAGCACATCAATCCCAAATCTTCTGAGCAATTCTTTTGTATCAACATCTGTCCTGTAAATTGTAACAATCGTATCTTCTGTAACTTCTTCACTTCTCATATCAATTGCAAATTTTTCTACATAAAACGCATCTAAAATAACTGCAATAAAATTCGTTTTCTTTATTTTTTTGTCATATTTATATGGCTTTTCTTTTCCAATTGTTTCAGTATCCTTTGATGTAATTACCCCCTTATAATCTAAATTGATGATATCTGCCACTTTCTCCAAATTTGAAATTGCTCTTTCAATAGCAGAAATCTGAACATAATGTGTAAATACATGCTTATGAATTAAGCTTCCAGATGCATCTTTTCCTGTTACAAACTTTGCGCCGCGAACAGAGTCTATTGGTTTTTTCCCAGTGTCTCCAAGTAAGTTTCTCAATCGATTAGTTTTTGCTACAACACGTGTATAATGTACACTTACTAAGGCTCCCTCTATATCTCGATTCCGAGTCCAATATTCCTTTACAATCTCCAATTGTTGCTTTAATTCCAGCATATGTTTTGAAGAAACTTTTTGATTTTTGGGCAGCTTAGGCGCCCCAAACCTGGAATCGTTTTTTCTTTTTTCAAATCTGCCTTTTAATTGTAAAATATTGTTCAACCTATTCACCGCCTTTTAGTTCTCTGGAAACAGAGCTTTTTGATTTTTTAGTAAGAATTTCTATCTCCCGGACAGTAAATCCCTGTTTTTGCAGTTTCTTCAAATCATGCGCTTTCTCTCCGCAAATCGCATAATACAATCTTCTGAAATAGTCTGTTCCATCATCCACATCGCTAAATGCGATTGAAGTTTTAATTATATTTTTCAGATCTCCGGGATATAGCTTTTCCTGCGTCAGCCGGATTATTTTTCTGAACAGACGAATATCCCGATTGCCCAGTTTCAATTTATTTAAATATTGGTTCAGTATTTTTTCTGCAATTTCCATTAAATCATCGTCTGTGTAACGATTAAAATCAATGACTGAATCAAATCGCCTTAATAAAGCTTTATCAAAATAATGATATAGATTCGTTGTGGCAATAATCACAATATTTTCATTTACTCGATCGAAACATTTCAATAATGAAGACGTCACTCTGCCCATCTCTCTATGGTCATTTGAACTGGTTCTGTCGAGTGCGATTGCGTCTAATTCATCAAAAAGTATGATGACTTTATCCGGCTGAACAAACTCATTGATTTCGCCAAACATTTCAACAATATTCTTCTGCGTCTGACCCAGTTTACTGTCAATAATGGAAGAGAAATTGATCATATAAATATCCCGGTTCAATATTCTCGCCAATTGTTTTACCGCCTCTGTTTTACCCGTTCCTGGCGCACCCTGAAACAAAAATTTACTGATACCGATATTGCGCTCTATCGCGTTCACGATTCCCAGCAAATCATGTGTAATGGCTTCAGGCAGTAATAATAAATCTTCATATCCTTCCATCTTTTCAAAATACTCTGATTTATTCTCCATACTCTGCGGGACAAAAGTATTCACATTTGACAGTAATGACATGATGTATTCCGCCAACTGATAATCTCCTGATTTGTCAAAATCTTTTGCTATCTCATATGCTTCATTGCGAAACCCCACATCATTTTTTTCTACATAGTATTTTATTAAATTAATCACATTCTTTTTTTTCATGATATTCACCTCTCTTTATGAATAAACTTTCGTACCGCTGTTTTCTTATATTTTAACTGTATGGGACACTTCTGTCAATATTGGGACAAAACTAATATTTATAGTCTTTCTTAATATTCACTCTCATCAAGTGAAAAAAGTGAATATTCACCCGAAAATAGTGAACGTTCACTCCGAAAAGGTGAATATTCATCTTTTTTGCTTTCTTTCCCTTTGTTGTAATTATTGACATTACATTAACCTTGCGGTAAGATATTTATAAAGTTATGACCCTCTCAGCGGGTCTTCACAGGATACAAAAGGAGGCATTCTATGCAGATTTCAAGCCGATTTACTCTGGCCGTCCACATCTTTGCCTGCATCGATACATTTTCCAAAGACCAGAAAGTTACCAGCCAGTTCCTGGCAGGGAGCACCAACGTAAACCCGGTTATCATCCGCCGCCTGCTGTCCCAGCTGAAAGCTGCCGGACTGGTCAACGTGGCAAGAGGCACCGGAGGCGCTACCATCGCCAAACCGCTGGATCAGATTACCTTTCTGGACATCTACCGTGCGGTGGAATGCATCGATCACGGAGAGCTGTTCCATTTTCATGAGAACCCGAATACCGATTGTCCGGTGGGCCGCAACATCCACAAGATTCTGGACGACAAACTGGAACGGGTGCAGAACGCCATGGAACGGGAACTGGCGTCCATCACTCTGGCAGATGTAAAGAAAGACACCGATAAATATGTTCAGTCGATTGCTCAAAACGCTTAAGGCATTTCCCAGTGCCTTAGGCGTTTTTTCTTATTTGCTTTTTCCAACACAAAACTTCCGAAGCCAATTTTTTTGCGATTTTTTAATTGTAACTATTGACATTACAACGGCACCCAGCTATAATCTAGTTGTAACAAAGATAATTACATTAAAAATATAAAGGAGATTTTATCATGGAAAAAGTCGTAGAATTTTTACATGCAAACCCGGTACAGTATCTTGCAACCGTAGGACGTGACGGAAAGGCAAAATGCCGTCCTTTCATGTTCTGTTTTGAAAAAGATGGAAAGTTATGGTTCTGCACCAATAATCAGAAAGATGTTTACAAAGACATGCAGGCAAATCCTGAGATTGAAGTATCTGTTTCTTCTCCGGAATACGCATGGATCCGTCTCCACGGAAAAGCTGTATTTGAAAACAACATGGAAGTAAAAGAAGGCTGCATGGCAAATCCGATCGTGAAAGGTCAGTATGAAACTGCAGACAACCCGGTCTTCGAGGTCTTCTATCTGGAAAATCCACACGGCGTGATTGCTGATTTCTCCGGAAACCCTCCATATGAATTTTAAGATAATAAGAAGGTGAAACTGCTATGACAGCACAGGACTATATGAAAATTCTGGTAGAGGATCTCCACTCCGCCGTTGTCTCCACCATCGGAGGTGATGGACACCCGGAGACCCGTACCATTGATATGATGCTTTGGGATAACGAGGGCGTCTATTTCCTCACCGCAAAAGGGAAAAATTTTTACAAACAGCTGATGGAGCAGAAATATCTTGCCCTGACTGCCGTAAAAGACAAGAAATCCATTTCTCTGCGGGGCCGGATCCGGAACATCGGAACCAGAAAACTGAATGAAATTTTCGAAAAGAACCCATATATGAAAGAAATCTATCCGGAAGGCACCCGCAGTCCTCTGGAAGTCTTCCTCCTGTATGAAGGCAGCGGCGAATATTTTGACATCAGCGTCCCTTCCCATGTAGTCAGAGACTCCTTCGCCGTTGGCAGTGGAACCGTAAGGCGCTCCGGCTATTATGTTGGAGCTGACTGCATCGGCTGCAAACTGTGCTATTCCGTCTGTCCGCAGAAATGCATTGACATTTCAAAAAAGCCGGTGGAAATCGATCAGAATCGCTGTCTGCGCTGCGGAAAATGCGCCCAGATCTGTCCGAAGCAGACCATTGAAAAAATATAACGGCCAGATTCCTTCTTCTCTCAGAAGGATCTGGTCCTTCTTTTTATTCTTTTTTCCGGTACTTTGACGGCGCCTCCCCAAATTCCTTCCGAAAGATTCTGGAAAAGGCCAGCTGGTCATCGAATCCAAGCGATCCTGCAATCACCCCGATAGACAATGAAGTCGTTGTAAGAAGATGGCAGGCTTTCTTCAGCTTCAGATCCATCAGATATTTTTTCGGAGATGTCCCAAATTTCTCATGGAAAATTCTCGTCATATAATTCGGATGAACGCCGAATTCTTTTGCCACATCTTTCAGAACTAATTTTTCCGCGTAATTCACATCCAGATAGAACTTCACTTCATCTGCTACAGAATTTTGTTTTCTCTGATTCTCTTCAAAAGGAATTTCTTCAAATAAATACGCCATGATCTGATTCAGCAGACTGTTGGCATAGAAATACCGGCTGATATCCTTTCCCTGAAACTCCAGGATTTTAAAAATAAGTTCTTTATATTTTTCGATATCCACATTATGAACAATATAAATATCATCCAGCCCGGTCATCAGCTGATAGATATAATTTTCCGAATCGATTCCAAGAAAACTAATCCACACATAACACCATGGATCCTCTTCCGATGCCTTATAATAAGAGATTTTATCGGATGGGATAATGAATGCGTCTCCTTCTGCCAGCTGAAATGTATGTTCGTTGATATGCAGCTCTCCCTTTCCTTTTAATACAAAATGAATCAGCTGATAAGACCGGTATCTCGGCCCATAACTGTAGCCAGGTTCACATTCTTCATACCCTGCGCTGTAAAATGCCAGATCCGATGTAGATTTTCGTATTGATGTATACAGTGTTTCTTTATATTCTTTCATACAGTCTATTATATTACAAAAAGTTAGTTTTTTCCATATTTTCGTACTGAATTTCTATAGCAAAAAACGCCTGGATGGCGTTTAATATAAGTATCGGTACCGAAGAGACAAAACGGAAGGAGAAAGCAGATTGAGATTAAAAAAACAACAATATCATCTGGAACCCCCAAGGGGTCTGATGAATGATCCAAACGGACTCGCTTATTTTAACGGCAGATATTACGTATTCTTTCAATGGAATCGTTTTGCCAAAAATCACAGTTATAAAGAATGGGGATTGTTCACATCCAAAGATCTGCTTCACTGGGATTTTGAGGGAAGCGCTCTGCTGCCGGACCAGACCTACGATCAGTGCGGCGTATATTCCGGAAGCGGCTGTGTAATTGATGATCAGCTGTATTTGTTTTATACCGGCAACGCTAAAAAAGACGGCCGCCGGAAAAGCAGCCAGTGCATCGCCGTCACCCGTGACGGGCACCGCTTCTTAAAGCTTGGCTGTGTACTGAATACACCGGAAGAATATACCGAGCATTTCAGAGATCCCAAAGTGCTTCGGACAGACAGCGGCAGCTATTTTATGCTGATTGGAGCGCAGAAAAAGGACGGACGGGGAGCCATTGCCCTCTGTCAGTCAGATGACGGCCTTTCCTGGCGTTATAGCAGAGTCTACGCCCAGTCGCGGGCATGTGAGATGATCGAATGTCCGGATTTGTTCCGGCTGGACGGATCTTATGTTCTGATCTTCAGCCCTCAGACACGGAACAATCAGGAAGACATCTGTGAATCCAGTCTCTCTGCTTATAAACTTGTGGCATCCGGCGAGCCCTCCTCTGACGGATGTCCGGAAGATTTGGATGACGGGTATTCTCTGATGGATTACGGCTTTGATTTTTACGCGCCGCAGACCTTTACAGACGAAAAAGGCCGGCAGATTTTATTTGCCTGGATGTCCAGAATGGACGATGCGCAGGAAGCTGCTTTCGGTCAGGATTCCGCAGGAATTCATTGTCTGACCATGCCGCGGGAACTTCATTTGAAAAACGGAAAGCTGTACCAGCTTCCACCGGAAGAATTATATTCCATGCGGGGCAGAAACATTCCTGTTTCCAGACAGGCTTCCTCCGTTTTATATGCAAAACCGGAACACAGGCAGTTTTATCTTCGGATTCATCCGCGCCATCCTTTTTCTTCATTTTCCATATCCCTTTATGGAAATGAGGTTTCCATTGCTTTTGATCCGGAGAAGCAATGGATCTGTCTGACCAGAAAACACTGGGTCAGCGGGCAGCCGGAATACAGATACTGCAGTCTTCGTTCACTATCTGATGTGGAAATATGGTCTGATTCTTCCAGTCTGGAAATTTTCCTGAACCGGGGAGAAGCCGTGCTTTCCTCCCGCATCTGCCCGGAAAGTGATGATCTTGGAATCCGCATGTCCGGAAGTATGAACGAATCAGATATTAAAATATATGAATTAAATCACATGGAAGGAGAAGTTTATGAGTGATAAAGAATTAGCCCAGAAAATCGTTGAACTGGTCGGCGGCACAGGAAATATCGTTTCCGTACAGCACTGTGCCACAAGACTCAGGATCGTAGTTTCTAATAAAGATAATATCCAGGTAAAAGAAATTGAAGCCTTAGACAAAGTCAAAGGATCCTTTTTCAATTCCGGTCAGTACCAGATTATCCTCGGCACCGGACTGGTAAACCGAATCTATGATGAAGTCACAAAAATAACCGGAGACAGCGAGTCTGGTGGAGAGGTAAAAGAAGAAGTCGTTTACGGAAACAAATTCCAGAGAATGATCCGTATGTTCTCTGACGTCTTTGTTCCGATCATTCCTGTTCTGGTCGCTACCGGACTTTTCATGGGACTTCGCGGTCTGCTGACACAGGAAGCCGTGTTAAATGTATTCGGCCTTACAACCGACAGCATTCCTCAGTCTCTGCTGACTTTCACACAGATTCTGACTGATACGGCATTTTCTTTCCTGCCTGCGCTGGTATGCTGGTCTACGTTCCGCAACTTTGGCGGAAGCCCGATCATCGGTATCGTCCTTGGTTTAATGCTTGTCAGCCCAAGCCTTCCAAGTTCTTACGATGTAGGTTCCGGCGCCGCACAGCCGCTTGTATTCTTCGGCTTCCTCAGAGTCGCAGGCTATCAGGGTTCCGTGCTTCCTGCTTTCGTAACCGGAATCGTAACATCAAAATTTGAAAAATGGCTTCGCAAACATGTACCGGACGCCATCGACCTGATCGTAACGCCTTTCGTTACGTTATTAGTCGGAATCCTGCTTGCGCTCTTCGTCCTCGGACCAATCCTTCACTATGTGGAAAACGGCGTATTGTTCCTGGTAGAAAATCTGTTATTCCTTCCAATGGGAATCGGCGGTCTGCTGTATGGATGCTTTGGACAGCTGCTTGGAATCTTTGGAATCCATCATATTCTGAATTTCCTGGAAATCAGTATGCTGGCACAGGACGGCTGGAACTATTTAAATCCAATCGGTACCTGCGGAAACGTTGCTCAGGCCGGTGCTGTTCTTGCAGTCGCTATCAAGGCAGTCTCCAATAAAACAAAACAGGTTGCCTATCCATCCTGCCTTTCCGCTCTGCTGGGAATCACAGAACCTGCCGTATTCGGTGTTAACTTAAGATTTGTAAAACCGTTTATCATGTCCATGATCGGCGGCGGTGTCGGCGGCTTCCTTGCTTCTATCTTCCACTTAAGAGCCACCGGAATGTCCATTACGGGAATTCCTGGAACCCTGCTTTACTTAAATGAACAGCTTCCGATTTACCTGCTTGTAAATGTAGTTTCCTTCGTGGTCGCTTTCGTGCTGACCTGGCTGTTCGGTTTTAATAAAAAAATGGAGAATGCGTAAATGAGTATTATATTTGATGAAAAACAGCAGATCCTTCATATAAAGAATAAAGCAGTCAGCTACATTATGGAAATCGTGGACGGGAAATATCTCGTCCACCGGTATTTGGGACCATCCGTCCGCAGTTATCACAAAACCGGAATCCCAAAGTATTTTAAAAGGGGCTATGCCACAGAACATGATATCAGTATCCCTCATGCTTCTTTTGATGATCTGCCCTTTGAATATCCTGTGCGGGAACACGGAGATTTCCGGATTCCGGCTTTCGCTGCAGAATCTGCTTCCGGCATTACATACTCAGACCTTCACTTCTCTTCTTTTGAAGTACAGAAAGGAAAACCTGGGATTCCAGGTCTTCCTTCTGTTTTTGCATCCGAAGAAGAATCTGAAACTTTGAAGATCATTTGTGAAGATTCCAAAGCCGGCATCCGGATATTCCTTTATTACTCTGTGATTGGGGATCTTGGCGTTCTTCTCCGGCATCAGGAAATTGAAAATACCGGAAAAAAACCTTTGAAGCTGCACAATGTCCAGAGCCTTTCTTTGGAACTCCCTGCCCAGCCTTATGACGTTTTGTCTCTCTACGGAAGCCATGCAAAAGAGGCTGAGAAAAACCGGTTTCCTCTTCATCACGGAATTCAGAGATTTGAAAGCCTCAGGGGAAGCAGCAGCCCGCAGAACCAGCCGTTTTTCGCTTTGATGTCTCCGGACGCCTCCCAGGAACATGGCACAGTATATGGATTTCACTTTATTTACAGCGGCAATTTCCTGGCTCAGGCGGAATGTGATCAGTTCGGAAACGTCCGTGCCCAGATCGGGATCCATCCGGAAAATTTCTGCTGGACTCTTGAACCGGGAGAAACCTTTGCCTCACCGGAAGCCGTATTAAATTACAGTGACGAGGGACTCAATGGAATGAGCCATAACTTCCACCAGCTTTACCTGAACCATCTGATTCCTTCCCATTTTGCCCGCAGACCCCGTCCCGTTCTGCTGAATTCCTGGGAAGCCATGTATTGTGATGTGTCTCTGGAAAAAATCGAAACTCAGGCGGAACTGGCAAAAAAAGCCGGTATGGAACTTTTCGTCCTGGATGATGGGTGGTTTCGCAGCGGAAATACTACCAGAACTTCCATGGGCGACTGGATCTGCAATGAAAACAAGCTGCCGGGAGGCATCTCTGCCGCAGCCCGCATCGTGCATGAAAAAGGACTTCTGTTTGGTCTCTGGTTTGAGCCGGAAGCCGTCGGCAAAGACAGCATTTTATATCAGGAGCACCCTGACTGGGTGATCCATGTGCCAGGATATTCCATGACCGAGGGGCGGCATGAATATCTTCTGGATTTATCCCAGGAACCGGTCCGGAATTATATCAAACATATGCTTCACTCCTATTTAAAAGACGGAGAGATCGACTATATTAAATGGGATATGAACCGTCCGCTTACAAACGTTAATTCTGTCCTGCTTGACCGGAACCATAAGGGAGAAACCAGCCATCGCTATATTCTCGGATTATACGACATTCTGAACTGGCTGAAACATACATATCCGGAACTTCTGGTAGAAGGATGTTCCAGCGGAGGCGCAAGATTTGATCCCGGCATGCTGTATTATGTGCCTCAGATCTGGGCCAGCGATAATACGGATGCTTACGACCGTATTTCCATCCAGGACGGATTCAGTCTTCTGTATCCGCCGTCTGCCATCAGCTCTCATGTGAGCATTACGCCGAACCATCAGACCGGCCGTTTTACATCCCTGGAAACAAGATACCGCACCGCCAGTCTGTTTACACTGGGGTATGAACTTGACCTGACTCTATGCTCCTCTGAGGAGCTGAAAGAAATCAGGGATCAGATTCGTGACTGCAGGCAAATCCGCAGCGCGCTGATCCAGGGTGTATTTTATCGTCATACGGCCCCGGATGACAATCATCTGATGTGGTCTGTGGTAAGTGATACGGACTGTTTTATCTATATCATGCAGAAATTCCATGATCCGCTCCGCTCCCACGGCAGATTTCATCTCTGCGGACTGGATGCGGATTCTGACTATCAGAATACTGATACCGGAGAAATTTTCAGCGGAGATGAACTGATGAAAATCGGAATCACCGTTCCTCTGATCAAAGAAGATTTTCATGTGTTCTTCCTTCATTTTCAAAAAATGGAAATGAAGTGTTAACACTCTTTTGCATATAAAAACCTGACACAACGCCGAAAGGAGAATTTTTATGTTTTTCAGAAAAAAATCCAGAAAAAAAGAAACTGCACAGGAACCTGTCAAATCATTAAAAGCCATGATTTCCGGCGAGATCATTCCACTTGAAGACGTAGCGGATCCGGTTTTCTCATCCAAAGCCCTGGGAGAGGGAATCGCCATCCGTCCTGACGGGCAGATTATCACTGCGCCATGCGCCGGAAAAATTTCCATGATCGCGGATACCCTTCACGCCATTGGCATCACTCTGAACAACGGCGCAGAGCTTATCATTCATGAAGGTCTGGATACTGTCTCCATGAACGGAGAAGGCTTCAAGGTAAAAGTTAAAAATGGAGAAGAAATCTCTCAGGGAACACCAATTCTGGAATTTGATAAAGCGCTGATTGAAGAAAAAGGATTTGCCGCAGACTGCATCCTGATCGTTACCAATTCCGATCAGTTCCCGGATCTTACCTTTACCACAGAACGTTCCGCCGTACAAAACGAAACAGAAATCTGCTTCTTCTAAATCGGAAAAAGGGAACTCTCCCGGCAGCGGAGAGTTCTTTTTTCCGTCCTGGGATCCTTATTTGACTCATTTCTGATATAATGAAATCATATCATTCATAGGAAACTGAAAGGAGAATGTCTTTTATGAAAGTATTATTAGTCAATGGAAGTTCCAGGAAAAAAGGCTGCACTTACACTGCTCTGAACGAAGTGGCCCGCTCTCTGAAAGAAGAAGGAATTGAAACTGAGATTATTTTTATTGGGAACAAACCTCTGCCAGACTGTCTTGCCTGCGGAAAATGCGGGGAGACCGGCGAATGTGTATTCCACGACATTGCCAATGACCTGGTAGAAAAGGCAAAAACCGCCGATGGCTTTGTATTTGGATCTCCGGTCTACTACGCTCATCCAAGCGGCAGACTTTTAACTGTACTGGATCGTGCATTCTATTCCGGTTCCAGATATTTCGCTCATAAACCGGGAGCTGCCGTGCTGAGCGCAAGAAGAGCCGGCACCACTGCTTCCATGGATGTGATCAACAAATATTTTACCATTGCTTCCATGCCTGTAGTTTCTTCCACCTACTGGAATCATGTATACGGCAATGAACCGGAGGAAGTCATGCAGGATAAAGAAGGTCTTATGACCATGTACAACATCGGGAAAAATATGGCATGGCTGCTGAAGTGTATCGAAGCTGGTAAGAAAAACGGAATTCCAGTTCCGGAAAACGAGAAAATCGCAACAAACTTTATTCGGTAGGCGATGACAGCTGTTGAGCTGACTTCTGAAAAGGGAAGGGCTTGTGAAGAATGTTTTCAACAATAATAATGAATTTCTCCAAAATAATCCATCCATTTTTTCTCAATATCAAAATGTCTTGCTTCTATAATTTTGAGTATTGTCTTTAGCTTATGATTGGGAATTCTGGAATTATTATTACAGAGAAGTCCCTTCCCTCTTTTTGTTATCCATATTTTTGTGGCATGCTCAGATGGTACGCCCTCTGATACATGGACATGTATTGGCTCCAACGGATCATTTTCATTCGTCCAGAAATATATTAAGTAGGATCCAATCTTAAAAATTTGAGGCATTGTCAAAGCCCCCTTCCCTTGCAAGTTCAATGATAATATGTGCCACAGACTCAAGGAACTCCTGCAACTTCTGAATCTCTTCATCCGAAAATCCATCTATATTTTTCCACTCATAAGAGGGAAGATAACATTCTGCAGAATGAAATCCGCCATAAACAGGTTTTTCAAAGTAAACTTTAACTGTCTCCACTCCGTTCTCATCATATGCCTCTGAATGGACAATCTCCGTTTTATCATTTAATGTCATAAATGGATACATCATAATAACAGCTCCTCCTATTCTTTATATTCTGTATCTACATCTTAACACGTAAGATCCAAAAATAAAATCAGCATTTTAACTGAAAATCATCAAAAAGTCAGGAGAACGGTCTTCGGACTCGTTCTCTTGACACTTTTTTTATTTTCTTCCATAATAAAGGCAGACATACCCACCAACATATAAGACTAACTATTAAAGAAAGTCAAGTAAAAAAGAATTTTTGAAAAAGTGG
>ERZ1643249.1139-NODE-1139-length-27347-cov-115.779606_pt1 | contig 27347 bp, 28 predicted proteins | sample MGYA00579263_ERZ1643249 | MGnify/ENA primary metagenome ERZ1643249 (study PRJEB29033, sample SAMEA4952264) | chicken gut metagenome | biome: Broiler Chicken; feature: Gastrointestinal Tract; material: Caecum | place: Ireland | collected 2018 | study: Broiler...
ACCGCCGGCTGATCGGAACATCGATATTTGATTACGATGCCAGCACGCAGCTAACAATTTTGTTGGTTGCGTGCTGGCACTTTCTTTTTGCTTAAAAAGTTTAGTCAAGGGTGTGCTGCTCTGTGCGTACCGTTTCTTTTGCAGAGCCTTTGCCGAGAATAGCCTCCACATTGGAGCAGATCGTTTTCATCTCACTGGCATAATCCTTAAAGTAGTCGTAAGTCTCCTGCTGTGCCTTTTTCTGAATAGTCAGATTCTCCTTCTCCTGCTTCAGTGATTTCATAGAAGGAATCTTGCCGTCCGGGAACTGCGATTTCAAAAATTTCAAAGCGGTTTCATACAGTTCGATTTCGGTTTGGTGTTCCTGCCGGAATCTTTTTTTATTTGGAGCTTTGAGCATTTCACGCTGAACATCCTTGTTTGCGAGATATTGCCCCGTATAGTGTATAAGCTGGTTGACGGATTTTAGTCTATCTTCTGTGTGGCGAAGCGCCTTCCTGGCATCTTTTCGCTTTGCGATCAGATCATCATAGGCGGATTGCAGTTCCTCTCTGGAATCGAAGCCGTTCTCCTGAACATAGGCGATGGTCTTTGCCATCTGTTGGAGATTAGAGACTTTCACCTTCTGCGCATAGGCTCGGCTCTGCTGCGCCTTCACATTATTCTGAAGATCAACGACCAGTCGCAAATCCGTCTTGATGAAAAGAATTTTGGCATACTCCGGGATAACTCCGCCGAACGCTTTGAGGATGTCAGCGTTGTCGGATGTTTCAGGGGAGGGAGCCTCATGTGGCTGACCAGCTTTTTGCAGGTTTTGGGTAAAGAGCTTCATCAAATAATCCCGGTCATACGCTGCGCCCAACGACCGCCCCGCAATATTTTTTGACCGTTCCGGGTGCAGGTAGCTGAATCGCCCGCGTTTATCTGTTACCCGGATTCTATATCTCTCCCAAAGGGCGGTACAAAATTGTGCCAGCGTTGTGGAGGTATGTGCCACATCGTCAATGGCGTTTCGCAGGTATTGCTTCTCTGTTTGAAATTTTGTCTTGGCCGGTGTCAGACCGAAGGCAATGACTTCCTGGTTAGTCGTATCTAATTCTTTCTGGCCGCGCTGCTGCGCCCAGTATTCCCGTTCCGTAACCTTTGCTTTGGCAGGTGACAGCAGATCGACCTGGTGCAGTTTTTCCCGTTGACATATTGTCATCAGGGATTTCTGCATATGTGTCAGGTAATCTCTGGTCTGGTGGTGCTTGTAGCCAGCCCGGCTGTCGCAGGGACGTTCCATAAACTCTTGCGGTTCCACATCCAACTTACGCAAACTGTTGATGACGATATGTACATGGATATTCCCGCTTCCGTGGCTTCCATCCGCGTGTGTACAGACCAGCGTCTGGTGGCCGGGGAAATTTTTCTTTGCATATTCGATGCCAATAGCCTGCGCACGTTCTGGGGTCAGGCCACGGTCGATCTGATCCTGCGGGTCAAAGCTGATGATATAGTGATGTGCCTTTATCTCTCCGGGCGTTTGGTTTTTGTGATATAGCTCGTTTAATTCCCGGCATTCTTCCGCGTAGGTGAAGGGATCACAGTTAATTCCATCCAGAATGTAGCCGCGCCGCCGGATCATTTTCCCGTTTTCATCGAGAACGGGCTTCATGCTGTTCTCATTGTGTTCAAATAAGAGATAGAACAGAGCATCGTTGTAGTTGGCATTTTTACTTGTAGTGTGTTTTAAGATTGCCATGAATTTCACCCACCATCCTTGTCACGTCCACCTGCATCTGGACAATGGCGTCCAACGACCTTTCCAACTCTGCGGTTACTGCCTGGGAGCGTAGGCCGCCGGTATTAAAGTGTTTTGCAATTTGATTGATGTTATTGGACAGGTTGCTGAGCAGCCAACTGATTTTTTTCATTTCTTCCCGAAGTTCCGGGAATTCAGCCGTCACCTTGTGTGTGACCGTAATCTTTCCACCCAACAGACTTTTGCGAATGTACTCGGAGCGGGATAGACCCGCAGCGGCAGCTTTCTTCATCACCAGCTCTAATTCGATGTCAGTCAGGCGAAGGGTGATGATGTGCTGATGGTTTAATTCTTCCTCCTTTTTTGGCCTTGCCATAACGCCGTACCTCCTTAACTTGAAATTTGCCGCAGGCAGAAATCACGGGAACCGTGCTCCGTGGCCGGAGTTCATCCGCCGCGCTGCGACCATTTTAGAATGGGAGCCAACCGCACAATCGCCAGATTGGCCGGAACCGAGGGAATGGGGAGCCGGAATCCCCATCAAGTATGCCCGGAATCGAAACCCGCGAAAGCGGGTTTTCGTATTACAGGGCGTATCTTGCTTTCGTGCTACCGCCCCTTTAGAAATTGGCAAAAATGCTTCGTTGCTCCTTCATTTCTCGGAGATAACGTTGAAATTTGGCAAGTGTAAGAAATAATCAGGTAAAACAGCTTGCAAAACAGCCTTTTATTGTCTGGGTTATGAGAGGGAACAAACTATTTTGTAGTTCCTCAAATTTGCCGAACAGTGCAGACAAGGAGGGCACAAACCATGCGGGATATGGAAAAGAAAAAATTGGAAACCAGGGAATTGGCTGAACGGGAACTTATGTCAGAAAAAATAGAGGCAATGAGAAATGTAGATATTCGCACCGTGGATAAAAGTATACTGGTGGACATTGCAGACGTAGAGATCGATACAAGTCTGCCCGACAGGGAGAGAATGCTGGACTTTATCCGGCAGGTCAAAAATCCTTATTGCTATCTGGATCATGGCACGGTGGTCAAGATCAGTTTTAGCGGCAGCCAGCGGATGGAGGACTGCCTGAAAAAATGTGTCCACCTCGGCTAGATGGCAATTTAACACTTTAAAGTGTTGACTTTTGAGCAGGGATGTGCGATAATAACCTTGGGTCAAATAGAATATCATTTAAGAAGCCATTGATTTCTTGGTTTATTGTCGCAAGGCAATTAGATTGGGAGGTCAGTGGCTTTATGTATTTTAAAAAGGAAAAAGCGTATCTCACAGCGTCCTACGTTCGACTGTCCAGAGAAGATGGAGACAAAGTAGAGAGCGACAGCATTCATAATCAGCGGGAACTGATCTGTGACTTCGTAAAAAAGCATGACGATCTGAAACTAGTGGAGGAATACATTGATGATGGGTACAGCGGAACCAATTTTGATCGTCCTGCATTTATGCGGATGATCGAGGATGCGAAACGAAAGAAAATTGACTGCATTATCGTCAAGGACTTGTCCAGACTTGGAAGAAATTACATCGAAACGGGCAAGTACATAGAAAAGATCTTTCCATTTATGGGTATCCGATTCATTGCGATCAACGACCATTATGACAGCGCCGATGAAGAATCTGATGCAGATCACATCATCATCCCCTTCAAGAATCTGATTAACGACGCCTATTGCAAGGACATCTCCATCAAAATACGCAGCCAGTTGGATGTGAAGCGCAAGAGCGGAAAATTTATAGGGAGTTTTGCAGGGTACGGGTATTTAAAAGACCCGAAGGATAAAAACCATCTTGTGGTGGATGAGTACGCGGCGCAAATCGTGCAGATGGTCTTTCGTTTAAAACTTGATGGAGTAAGTTCCCAGCGGATTGCAGAGAAGCTTACAGAGATGGGGGCACTGCCTCCCCTGGAATATAAGCGGATGCTGGGGATGAACTTTAATAGCGGATTTCGCTCCGGCTCTAATCCGAAATGGTCGGTGGTTGCGGTTAACCGGATTCTGCGCAACGAACTGTACACGGGGAACATGGTTCAAGGCAAACGGAAAAAGATTAGTTATAAAGTAAAACAGAGCCGGGCGATGAACGAAGCGGACTGGATTCGCGTGGCAGGCACGCATGAAGCGATTATCCCGACAGAAGAATTTGACCAGGTACAGCGGGTGATGCTAATGGACACACGGACAGCGCCGGATGCCGAAAAAATCTATCTGTTTTCCGGCTTCCTGCGTTGTGGTGACTGCGGCCAGAATATGGTGAAACGGTGTACAACCAAAGACGGAAAGAAGTACCACTATTATCATTGCTCTACTTATAAAAGTGGAAACGGATGTACAGCGCACTTGATCAGTGAGAAACATTTGACGGACATCGTGCTGGAGGCAATCCGTAAACAGGTGGAGGTCTTGGTTCGAGCAGAAGCTGTATTGGGGCAGATTCAATTGCTTCCTCAAGAAAGGTTTGGCGTAAAAGAAGTAAAAGCCCAGATTGCTACGTTATCGGCAGAGGTTGAGCGTTACCAGGAACTGAAAACGCGGCTCTATCAGGATATGCAGGACGGCGTTGTTGACAGGGGCGAATTTAAAGCGATCAACGAACGCTTTACGGAAAAAATCCGGTCTGCACAACAAGCGCAGAACAAGCTGGAAGTAAAGCTTGAGAATCTACTAAAGACAGAAACGGAACTTCAACCGTGGCTTGAGGAATTTAAAAGTTATCGAAACATTCAACATCTGGAGAGAAAGGTTCTCGTTCTATTAATTGACCATATTGATGTATATGGAAAAGACAGAATAGAAATTCACTTCCAATTTGAGGACGAAATTCAGCAGATGATTCAAAACCTGGAGTATTACGAAGCACATAAGTTTCAGAATGGGAAGGTGAGCGTATGAGGGTGGTCAGTTATACAAGGGCAATCAGCTATCGCTTAAAGGATGAAAATCCCTCCAATATTATAGGGTTGCAGAATGAACACATCCAACAGTATATAAAAGAAAAAGGCTGGAAGCTGGCAGCAAAATACAGTGACCGGAAATTTTCTTCAGAAGAAATGACCGCATTCAATCAGATGCTTGAAGCCGGTCTTGCCCGGGAGTTTGATTGTGTGGTAATGGATTCAATTTTCCGTTTCGGCCATAACCTGACCGATGCAGTCAGCGTTCTGCGGGAAACATTTTATCCAATCGGAATCCATTTTGTCGTTGTCCAAGATGATTTCTCTAGTTTCGGAAAATCTGTTTCAGCGATAACAGATTATTTTAAGCAGAAGAGGATGGCGATTCTCGGCAATGCGTCATGGACTCGGTGGCGCGCATTGGAAAAAGAGGGCATCATGGTGAAGTCACATTTGAGCTATGGTTACCTTCTTTCAGAGGACCGTCGAAGCATGATTATTGATGAATCGGTAGCGCCTATCATCCGCAACATTTTTCAGTGGTTCCTCTCCGGCATGAATTACCAAACTATTGCGGACCGATTGAATGCGGAAGGCGTTATTTCTCCGCAGGAGCATATGACCAAAGTTTATGGCAGGGAACCCAATTTTATTGTAGACAGTATTTGGCGTGGCTCCAGTATTCACAAACTTCTTGAAAAACCAATCTATATGGGAAAGGCAGTTCGCAAGATTGGCGGCGTGGATACCGTGATTGAAGTGCCGCCGATTGTTTCGGAGGAAGAATTTTTAAAGACACAGGAACTTATCCCTAAAAAACCTGCCAGGGCGATCACATGGAAAATAGCAGGCGTCAACATTTTAAACAAACGCATCTATGATAAGAAAACGGGAAAAGCCCTGATGTGTATGAAATCTCCGATAGATCCAAACGATAGAGTTTACACACTGAAAAAGAACATTCGGTATCTGAGCAAAGAAGAACAGAAAAAGAGCATCCCCTACGGTGTTGTTATGGGTGCAGTCAAAGAGGCCCTGCGAAATGAGGCCGCTTTGGTAGACCAGATTGATGAAATCTTGCAGACAGAGCAGTCGCAGGATTATTTGGAGCAGCAATTACAGGACTATCGAAAATCGGCGCTAAAACTCGTTGAGCAACTGAATACAGTCTATGAAGAACGTATGAACCTTCATCGGATGTATGAAGACGGGCGCATCAATGCGGAGGAATTGGAACAGAAAGAGGATACCTGTCAGGTGAAGCTAATGCGGATTGAGCAGCAATTTGCTTTGATTATGGCTCAGGTAGAAGATCAGAAGGCCGCATTCAGCAGGATCAATCCTTGGCTGGCATTGTATCGTCAAATTGAGGTGCCGGACGAACTGGAACGCAGCCATATCATGCAATGGGTTGACCGTGTGGCTGTGGTGGACGCTCAGACGATAGAGGTCGGGCTGAAGCAACAGGAGTGGAAATATAAGCTCCCCCAGGAATGGTTAACTCTCAGAAGGGATGGATAAATATGGCCAGAAAAAGCAGGAAAAATCAAGTATTACCAGAGAGCGTGCAAGTACAGGCGACAGAAAAGACGGCAAGACAACTTCTTGCCACAGCGGCCTATGTACGGCTTTCTGTAGAGAACAGCGGCAACAGTACAGATGATACACTTCAAACACAGATCAAACTTGTCCATAATTTTATTGCGAATCACCCGGATTTGAAACTGGCTGACACGTACATAGATAACGGCTTTACCGGCACGAACTTTGACCGGCCGGAATTTGAGCGCCTGATGCAGGATGTAAAGCTGGGCAAAATCCAATGTGTCGTGGTAAAAGACCTCTCCCGTTTTGGACGAGATTATCTGGAGACCGGCCATTATCTGGAGACAATCTTTCCCAGACTAAACGTTCGTTTTATCGCCGTGACAGATGATTTTGACAGCTTCAGGCCGGGGGACGTGGAAAGCCTGGCGACCCCAATTAAGAATCTGGTAAATAGCCTGTATGCCAAGGATATATCCAATAAACTCAGGGCAGTCAACGCAAATAAGCGAAAACGCGGAGAACGCTGCGGCAGCTTTCCCCCTTATGGATTGAAGCTGACAGAAGATAGAAAAAATTATTTGCCGGATCAGGAAACTGTACCTTACGTCCGTGCTATCTATGCATGGAAGCTATTGGACGTAAATAAGCATGAAATTGTACGACGGTTAGAACTGTTGCAGGCACCTTCACCACGTCAACTTCAGCGGATGCATTCAGATAATACGGCTCACCTTCAAGATAATACGACGTGGCTACCGGGTGCAGTAGCCAGGATATTGGAAAATCCAGTTTATGTAGGAGATACAGTGACAGGAAAAACAAAGCCTTTGGCAAGTTCGTATAAACGGGTACGGACCCGCAGGGAGGATTGGACGGTAACTACGAATACGCATGAGGCGGTTATCCTTCGCAGCGATTATGATGCAGTTCAAGAAATAGCAGATGCAGCGAAACAAAAATGGCGGGCCGCCATTGCAGAAAACGCTGAGGAAAGGGCAAAACTGCCAGATTTATTCCACGGGCAGGTTCATTGTGCTGGCTGCGGTGCCCCGATGGTATTGCTGAGACGAGGATCGGCCGCCAAACCATTGTTCAATGTCTATACGTGCAAATCGGACAGGCATAAATATGCCTGTTATGGAACAAAGATTCAGGAGCGTCTTCTTCAGGCACTGGTTATGGATCAGATCAGTGTGTTAATCAAAGCAATGTGCAGCCGCAAGAAAATGCTCGAGGAGATGACCCAAAACGATACGAGCAAAAATGTTCTCCATTCTTTGAAAAGGAAAGCTGCCTATTTGTCTGGAAAGATTGCTGAGGCAGAAGAAAGGAAAAGCGGCTTGTATGAAGATTGGGTCATGGGACTTTTGGATAAAACGGAGTATCAGGGACTAAAAGAACATTACATCCGTGAAATTCAAAAACTGAAGAAACAGTTGCAAGAAACTGAACAAATGCAGCAAACCATAGAGAGAAGGGCACATCAGTATATAGAACTGGTAGAAAACCTTGAACAGCATTTAGATAATCACGCGTTCAATCTCGATTTGGTCAGAGAACTGGTGGAGCGCATTGATGTATCGAGCAATGGCTCCATTGCGGTTCGGTTCCGGTGCAATGATGTTTATGAAGAATTGTTTCGGATGATGGAGGATGTCCAAAATGAGAAATAAGGAAGGGATAGCCCTTTATCTGCGTTTATCTATGGCCGACGGTGATTTGGGAAAGGACAATAAGGACGAGAGCAATAGTATCGAAAACCAACGTCTGTTACTCAAAAGCTATGTCGCAGATCACCCGGAACTTTCCGGCGAACTGCGGGAGTACATGGATGATGGTTATACGGGGACAAATTTTGAGCGGCCCGGATTCAAGCAGATGATCGAGGATGCCAGACACGGCAATATTCAAGTGATTCTGGTGAAAGATTTATCCAGACTTGGGCGGGATTATATCGGTGTAGGCGATTATATCGAACAGATCTTCCCTGTACTGGGCGTCCGGTTTATTGCGGTCAATAACAATTTTGACAGCAATGCTTACGGCGATGGTGCAATGGGGCTGGATATGGCAATCACTAACTTGATTAACAGCCTTTACAGCCGGGATGTTTCCAAGAAAATCCGCTCGGCGTTTGAGGTGAGATGGAGACAGGGCTATGCAACTGCCACCAGGGTACCCTTTGGCTATCAGTGGAATACGAAGAAAAAGGGAGAATGGGTAATCGATCCTGTGGCTTCCAAGTATGTCCGCCGAATTTTTGACCTTGCATTGGAGGGCATGAATACAGCACAGATCAGTCTGCGGCTGAATGAAGAAAAAATCCCAACAGCTGGCGTCTATGAGAGCCACCAAACAGAGGATTGCTCATGGAGCCCTAAATTTATTGCGCCGGATTCTGAACAGTTATGGACAGCAGCCAAGGTTTGGCGTATTCTCAGAAGCTATGAGTATACAGGTGCTTTGGTAATGGGAAAAAAGAAAGTGCTTGCGCTTGGCAGCAAGACATACAGGAGTGTACCCAAATCGGAACAAGTGATTGTGGAAAATGCGCACGAAGCGATTGTAACCCATGAGGAATTTGAGCAGGCACAGATGGCAATTCGTAAAATGGGAGAACAAGGCTACATTGTTCCAAAAGAATATCCATTGAAGGAAAAAGTGGTGTGCGGAAACTGCAAAAGACGTCTGGAATATGCAGAAAGAGTTGGCGGTGCGGTTTTATTTTGCACTCATAAGCGCCAGGCAGGCAAATATTCCAAGTGCTGTGGGGATAATTATTCTGAAGCCATGATAAACGCACGGGTCGGATATGCCATCCGGCAGATGCTCAAGATGGTTGACTTCTTCAAGGGTCAAGTTGTCCACACTATGACGGTTGAAATGCCTGATGTAGATAAAGCAACCCGTGAGATGGAACAGGTAAAAGCGGAACAGGTGCGCCAATATGAAGCGTATGCGGATGGCGTGATCAGCAGGGAAGTGTATATGAAAAAGAAGCAGGAGTTATCCAGAAAAGCTGCCGAACTGCAAGAAAACCTGGATTTGGCAGATGGCTTGCAAGAGGAAGAAGAGAGTAATTCGGCTGGCTTACAGGAATTGGCTGATCAGGGGAAAGCACTATGGAGTGGCGGCAGGCTAACCAGGGAAATGGTGGACGCCTTTGTCGAAAAGGTTTATGTCTATGACCGCAATAAGATAGAAGTTGTGTTCCAGTGTGAGGATGTAATCCTGGCTGCATTGGATCAATATGAGGAAGAAAGAAGGAAGGCGGCCTTATGAAACAGTTACTGACAAAAAGCATTTTACCGATGGCCCTGTTTTTATTGATCGCTTATTTGGGAAAGTACATCTATATAGTGGACGACCAAATCAACTGGTTTCGAGTGTTATTGATCTTTGGCCTGCCTTATGGTATCCCGTACATGATTTTTATTATTCCTATAGGCGGCAGTGTCGCCGGGAAAACATCGCTCCTTGTGTTAAATGCGATCTTGGGTGCGGTGTTTGGGTGTTTCATTGCAGTGTGGGTTTTGTTAAGAGCACTTGTTTATCCGTTGGGATGTATGATCAAACTGGCGCTACATAGATAGTGTTTATGCGTCCAGACGTTCCTTTGTAGAGATAACAAAACATAGGCAGAAAAAATAGACCATAGGGGCAGTTTCCAAGCTGCCTTTATGGTCTTTCTGTTTTCCTGGTAAGAGCGCAAGGACGCAAGCGCGCAAAGAGGGGACAATCTGTAACGCCAATCTGCGTTGTTGCCTCAGTAAAGCGGCTTGCAGTCACGCAGAGCTTCTCTGGCGGATTTCATTAATCGCATCAAAAATTCTTTTTCTTCGGGAGAACACCCATCCATAATTTCCTTCATATCGGCATCATACTGGGAAACAAGGACGGGGATGTTGTCATAGAGAAGATGGTCAACCGTTGTTTCAAGAGCAGTGGCAATGCTGATAAGCGTTGGAAGGCTGAGTTTGGTGTGGCCGTTTTCAATTGTGCTGATATACGTTGGCGACACATCAATCAGGTTTGACAAGGTCTCCTGGGTCATACTCATTTTCATGCGTGCCGAACGAATCCGTTTCCCAATCGCGCCATAGTCGATCTGTATATCCACAATCCTCACCTCCTCTGATCTGCAATTTTTGTTAAAAATCATGAAATTAGCCTATATTTGATATTGTAAACGGAAACGGCATATTATATAATTAAGTAATAGTAGAAGAAACATATAAAAATATACATACAGTAGAAAATGGGGCGACTGTTTTTGAAAGATGATCGGAAGCGAAAGGCGAATGTAAACACTTATTCCAATGTTGAGGCTACGTCTGTTCGCTGGCTGTGGTATCCTTACATCTCATATGGTAAGCTCACACTTCTCCAGGGTGACCCAGGAGAAGGTAAATCGACCTTTATCATCCGAGTTGCAGCAGCATTGACGAAGGGAGAAGCCCTCCCGGGATGCTGCAAACCGGATGAACCGGTTACTGTAATCTATCAATGCTCGGAAGACGGCCTGTCAGATACTGTGAAACCAAGGCTTATGGAAGCAGGGGCGGATTGCAGCCGGGTTGTTTACATTGTTGAAGAGGAAATACCTCTGACATTGGATGACGAAAGAATTGAGGACGCGATTGCACAGACTGGTGCAAAGCTGATGATTATTGATCCGATACAGGCGTTTATGGGGCCGGACGCGGATTGGAATAATGCTGTCAAAATCCGGCATATGTTGAGAAATCTATCGAGTACAGCACAGAAATACAACTGCGCGGTTGTAATGGTAGGGCATTTAAACAAAATGACCGGCGGAAAAAATCTATACCGTGGGCTTGGAAGCATTGATATTGCCGCCATAGCCCGCAGTGTTTTGATGATCTCACGGGACAAGGAAGAACCCTCAAAGAGGTATATGTATCCTATCAAGAGCAGTCTTGCCCCAGAAGGCCGTCCAATCTGTTTTGAACTGGGAGAAAACAGCGGTTTTCGATGGATCGGTGAATGTGAAGTCAATATTGATGAGCTGTTACAGCAAAACACAAGCAGTGTTGCGAAAAAGGAAACGGCAGCAGAATATTTGAGAGCCCTTTTGATAAACAACGATATACAGAGTACAGTGATTTTTGAAAAGCTCGATATGCTGGGAATTTCGCATCGCACAGTCCAGGCGGCAAAAAAAGAGATGGGAATTCAGTCGTACAGAAAAGGGAATGCATGGTATTGGCATCTGGATTTGGAGGAATAACGGTATGAATGAGCAGGAGCGGCGTTCCACCAATAAAGAAGAACAAAAGAGAAAAATCCGGGCGCGGTATAAAGGCATCAATCGTGATGAGCTTGAATTTATCCCCGCCAAACAAAAAGAAAAGCTCTTTGAAGATACAACAACAAAGAGGGTCGCCGCGTATTGCCGTGTTTCAACGGATGATGCAAAACAAACTTCTTCCTATGAATTACAGAGAAACCATTACGAGGATATGATTAAAGAGCATATCGGCTGGGAACTGGTTGGAATCTATGCAGATGAGGGAATCTCCGGTACATCCCTTCAGCATCGAGATGATTTTAACCGGATGATGGAGGATTGCCGTGCCGGGAAGATTGATTTGATCGTGACAAAAAGCGTCTCTCGTTTTGCGAGAAATATTGTCGACTGCATTGCCAAGCAGCGTGAGCTGGCAAATTTACCATCCCCAGTCGGCGTCTATTTTGAAACTGAACATATCTATTCCCTGGATGGAACCAGCGAGATGATGATGGCGGTTCTTGCAGCGGCTGCACAGGAAGAATCCCATACAAAGAGTGAGATTATGAACATCTCCATAGAGCAGCGGTTTTCACGAGGAATATTCCTTGTGCCGGAATTGCTGGGCTATGATAAGGACGAGGATGGAAATCTAGTCATCAACGAAGAAGAAGCCGAAACGGTAAAACTTTGTTACTACCTGTTCCTTAATGGATTCCCCAGCGCGGAGATTGCGGAAATTCTTGAGGAACTGGGGCGCAAGACAAAGTTGGGCAGGACTAAGTGGACAAGCGGCAGCGTAGCGGCGGTCCTTAAAAATGAACGCCATTGCGGTGATGTGCTGAGCCGCAAAACTTATACCCCCAATTACCTGGATCATAAAGTAAAGAAGAACCGGCATGATCGAAATCAGTATAAGCAAAGCAATCATCACGAAGGAATTGTCAGCCATGAAATCTTTGAGGCGGCGCAAAAACTGCTGGCAGTCCATAAATATAGGAAATGCGGGTATCCGCTGCCTGAATTAAGAGTGGTGGATGGTGGCGCACTACGGGGTTATGTCTCGGTAAACCGCACCTGGACTGGATTTACAGGGGAGGATTATAAAAAGGCATCGGAAAGTGCTTATAGCGATCTCGGACAGGTTCCTTCGGCAAAGACGGAACATTCCGGGTACAAAACCCATTTCGATCTGTCAGGGTATCAGATTGCGAGGGCGCAGTTCTTTTCTACCAGGCAAGATCCCGCAATGACGATTTCTGCAAATCGGCTTACTTTCAATACGGCTTGTTTGAAAAAGTTTGAAAACGTAGAGTATGTCGAACTGCTTTTTAACTCCATCGAAAAGTGCATTGCCATACGGCCTTGTTCAGCAGAATCTGTCAATGCGATACGCTGGGGGACTGTGAAAGAGGGAAGATGGACCGTTCTGCCCAAAAGCTGCGCTGGATTTGCAGCGCCGCTTTACAACTTTATGGGCTGGAATGACCAATACCGCTATCGTTTCCGCGGCGAATATCACAAACAGGATGATGAACAGATTCTATTTTTTGATCTGGTACAGCCAGAGGTAATTGCAACTGTGTCGAAACAGGAAATCACCGCTGCTTCTTCAGATTTTGAAGATCAAAAGTGTTTGGAAGATAGAACCGATTTGCCAGATGAAAGCGCAGAAATCGAAAAAAGTGCAGGGAACAAGGATAAACGTGTGACAAGGATTATGTATCCTTGCGCATGGGCGGACTCTTTTGGGGACGATGCAGAAAGAGACAACTTCCTTGTGCTGCAAAGGATACCATATTATGGGGCCTGGGATATTCTGCGCCCGGCCCGGACAGTTGATGGACTTCAAATACTAAATAACCATGTACTTGAGGATTTGATGGATGAAGCAAAATATATGATTGAGAAAATGAGGTGTACTGGATAATGGAACCAAATGACTTTCGGCAGAATGGAGAAGAAACAGCCGTTGATCAGAAAGCATTAGAATTGCAGGAAAACTTTACATATGACGGTTATCAGGTCGTTCGCAGGGAGTTGTTTGCTCATTTAAGGGAACCATCCGTCGTGATCCGGCGGGATAGCATTACATTCAATACGGCTTGTATTGCAGGGATGGAGGATGCCGTATATATCCAAATACTTGTAAATCCAGACACCAAAAAGATGGTTGTTCGTAAATGCGATGAGAATGATAAAGATGCACTCCGCTGGTGCATCGCAAAAACGGATAAGCGAAAAAGCCGTAAGGTGACCAGCAAGATATTCTCCGCAAAAATGTATGAGCTGATGGGATGGAATACTGCTTGCCGGTATAAAATTCTGGGGCACAAAATTGTATATGAAGATGAAATGCTCTACATTTTTGACCTTTTGGAGACCGAGATTTTTTTGGATGTGCGAAAAACAGAAACACAAAAAGCAGGTGTACAGGCGGGGGCCTCTAAAGGAACGGAAAATGCACAAAAAATGATTATGGAAGGCATTGATCTGACTTCTCATGGTGATCATCCCCCGGTCTCTATGCGTGAAAGAAAGGCATATTATCCGGCTGACTGGCGTGATTCTTTTGGCCTACCGGTGGAGGAACATAGCCGGACACTGCAAATTGATATAAAAGATGGATATGCGGAATTCAATGTGTTTTCCGATCATAAAGGGGATAGTACGCCCTCTTCCGGGAGGCGAGCAGATGAGTAGCAGTATGCCCGGAATATCTTTTCAACTTCAAAGCAATAGGGTTTATATTTTTCATTCGACAATTCTGGCCTTAGACGAGCCCAAATATATCCGGCTGCTCTTTAACCCAGAAAAAAAGCACCTGGCAGTGCAAGCGTGCGCCAGGCGTAAGCCGGAGAGTTTTGTGGTTCCCCGGTATGAACCGGAAACTTGGGCCTTCCCGATTTCAAGTTTTCCCTTGTCCAAAATGCTGTCCGAATGCTGTTCATGGGAGAGAGATAAAACATATCGTGTTTATGGGGAACGCCATAAGGACTATCACCTGGTTGAATTTGATTTGACCCAGGCAGTCATTTACACGGAAGAATAAGAGATGACTGTGTCAACAGGACCTTTGAGCGATCAAAGGCCCTATTTTTTTGCCCATTTTTGAGGGTGATGCCGCTCTTCATCTGAAAAAAATATCGAAAATTTTTTGTTCCTTACTTGACAACAGGAGGCCAAAAACGTATACCATCCCGTGAGGGCGGCGTGGAAGTGGTCGTGGAGGAGCTTGCAACTCGGATGGCGCAGCAGGGCCATTCGGTCACCTGTTACAACCGCGGCGGCCATCATGTGAGCGGCTCTGCCTTTGTTCTGAAGTTATGTCTAGCCTAAAAACATTTGTTTTTGGATGCGGATATATTAATTCGGATTGGGCACCAACGGTAGAGAATTTGTTGACTACTTTGCATATTACTTCAGCAGAGAGTATTGATTATGATAAAGTGGGCGATGATTTATTTGATGTGAACTATGACAAGACTTTTTTGAAAATTGAACAAGGAAAAGTAAAACAATTTTTAAATGAGGCCTTTAATGACTAAAAACGTAAAGTCGGTATAATTATCTCATGTTTAATTAAATTCTTGAAGATAGTTCTTAATATCGAAAGACAAGAGGAGTTATAAAAGTGGCAAAAATAGAAAGAACAAAAAATGCAACAAGAAATATAATATTTGGCGTGATTTTAAAGGCATATCAGATTATAGTACCTTTTTTAATGCGTACAGCCATGATTTATCTCATGGGTGTTCAGTATCTTGGGCTGAACTCGCTTTTTACTTCGGTTCTTCAAGTGCTTAATTTGGCGGAACTTGGTGTAGGTTCAGCTATGATTTATAGCATGTATAAGCCGATAGCTGAGGATGACAATGCAATATATCATTTATACAAGAGTGCAAAATCAAGGGTACAAATTGTATTCCGGTAGTTGATGCAAGATCTGCAGTTTATATTGCAACAGGAATCGGTGTGTACAAGGCTGATCTGTTCAGTGATCTGTAATATGATTAAAGTATTCTCCAAGATCATCACAAACATCCTGACAGCTCTCTATGAGCCGTTTGGATTCTCGCTCCTGCTTTCCTTTCTCGCCATGTTTTTCTACCTGTATGCGTATGAGCCAATACATGCTGGCAAAGGATGGAAGAGTGCAATAGTGACATGGTATCAGAAGTTCAAGGAGAGCGTGTTCTTTCGGAAACTGTTCTTCCTGGCCTTTGTGACTTCACTTATTCTGTTCCGAACCCTGTTAAACCGCAATCTTTGGATGAATCCTTTATCCGATGTCATGGGTGGCTGGGGCATCTGGGAAACCGTGAACGGCGAGCAGAAGTTGACCACCGAGTGCATCGAGAACGTGATCATGATGGTACCGTTTTCAGCAGTAGTGATGTGGACGTTCGGAGAGAAGATTGGAAAAGGCTGGAAGAAGATACTGTGGTATAGCGGGAAGATAGCATTTATCTTTTCTGTAAGTATTGAGATGCTACAATTATTGCTTCGTTTGGGAACGTTCCAGGTATCAGACATCTTCTATAACACAGTCGGCGGAGTGCTAGGCGGATTGATGTATTGTGCGGTGATGAAGGCAAGAAAACGTCTGTAAAAAGGGTCGAAATTGTGATATACTGGGAGCGGTAGCTCCCTACGCTGCTCGTAATAATCACACACCTCTTCGTGGTGAGCAGCAGGCAACGGTCTGAGAATCAGGAATTCGATGATCGGCTGAGATGTGATGAAAATGAAAGGCGAGATTAAATATGGAATGGGCTAATTTAATAGTGCCATCGGTGATTTCAATTATCGGATTTGTCGTTACATATTTATCTATGTGTAAACAGTTTAAGGATTCGATTAAACAACAACTTACAGAAGAACAGAGAAAAGTTTATCTTGATACATATGTAGATGTAGAGAAAATTGTAACTACGAATGAAATTATATTTGAACCCCAATATTATGATGAGTTGGTGTCACATAAAGCTATAATAAAATTGGCTGCTTCAAATGCCGTAATCGGTGCCTATAGTGACTATATGAGATTTGTTTTTGATGTAGCATGTCCGGCATGGAAATGGATTTCAGAGAATCATCCAGAAAGCTGTAAAGATAATTTTGAGTATGTGTATGATGAAGATGGTAATGAACATGAGATAGCCCATATCACAGAAGATATGCTGAAATCTTTTGATGCGGAGTATGAAAAGTATAAAAAGGAACATGTTCCAGAGGCAAAAGAAATTACATCGAAAGTAGATTCACTTTTGAATGTTATGAGAGCGGATTTGGGGAATGAAGCGTATATTAGAAAATAGTAATATTGCCAGCACTCCAACACAGTGCTATACTTAAACAACTATAAAAGGAAAGAGGTTATCACCTATGCCCAGAACGAAAGGCAGCAAAAACCGTCCTAAAACCAATATCACCAAAGACTACGCAACCCAGATTGCAGAAAAGCAAGAGACTATTGCGTCTCTGAATGCTGAGATCGCATCCATCACCGCAAACATTGACACTTTGAAGGCTGACCTGAAAGAGAAGAAGATTGCTCTGAAGAAGGCCGAAAAAGAAGTGGCATCCTTGGAAGCGAAGAAGGCAAAGGAAGATGCTAAGGCCGCAGAGGAAGCAAAGAAAGCGGAAACCGAAGCAGTGCTGAAGAAGCTGCTGGCAAGTGGGATGAGTGTGGACGAGATCCTCGAAAAACTGAAATAAGATCGGCCGTGTGGACAAACTGAACTCCAGGAGTTCACACGGCATTTTTTGAAGGTTGCTGTATAGTTTGCAACGGAAATAAAAGAAATGGAGCGTATGAAAAATGAATTTATCAAAAATACACCACATCGCAATCATCGTATCTGACTACGAAACTGCAAAGAATTTTTATGTAAACAAACTGGGCCTCTCTGTTATCAGAGAAAACTACCGCCCGGAGAGAAAGGACTGGAAGCTGGATTTGCGTGTCAATGAACACACAGAGCTGGAGATTTTTGCTGAGGAAAATCCTCCGAAGCGTGTGAACCGTCCGGAAGCATGTGGGCTGCGTCACCTTGCTTTTTGTGTAGAGAGCGTGGAGCAGACGGTGAAAGAGCTGGAGAAATTAGGTATAGAATGTGAGCCAATCCGTGTGGATGACTATACCGGAAAGAAGATGACTTTCTTCCATGACCCGGATGGTCTGCCGCTGGAGCTGCACGAATAATTATGGGAGAAAAAAGAGCGTATAAATCTCGGAAGCCTGGTTGATTATTTCGCGTCAAGGGATCCGGGTCTGAGCTTTGCTCAGACCCACTGATTTTTCTCTCAGACCCAGCAATACGCTTTTGGGATCCACCGGTGTGTTTTTTACATTTTATGCTTGGCACAGTATTCCCTCATATTGGTGCTGCCGGTCTCAATCCAGAAGGCTGTGTATGCGTAACGGTCTACAATCGCTTCTGCCCGTACTCCTTCGCCCAGACGTTTCACCCAGTCATCCTTGCGGTATTGCGTACAGAAGATGGTAGAGGCCGCTGCTCGGCACAAATTGCAGTCTGGCTGATAAATAGGCGGAATTGAAATGATGAGTAGGTTTCGCCTAATTTTATCGCTCATAAAATAGATTGACATGAAAAATATAGGAGAAAAGTAGATAGACATGAAAAATAATAATTCCAACACGTCACTAAAACGAGGACGACCTCCAAAGAAGGATTATGATCCGGAAGCCCTGATGCAGGAACTGATTGACACAGCGGCAGAGATTTATCGGGAAAAGAGAGAAATCAAAGCCACAGCCCTGGAGCTGGACCTTCCGCCGGGTAAGGTCAAGAAGCTCTTGATCACCGGTAACGTTCTGTCCTATCCGGAGACGAAGCAGATCCAGGACCTCATGCGGCAGGGAAAAACCATGGCGGAGATCCAGCATATGATGGGCCTCAGCTACTCCGCCCTGCACACATATCTACCGTACAGCAAGGTGATCTATAAGATGTCCGAAATCAGCCAGAATGCGGAACGGGTCAAAATTTATAAGGTGCGGAAGACAGCTGTGGATATATTAATGACAGCGCCTACGGAGAGGCATCTCTGGGACTGCATCGTTGCCTTTCAGAATTATCCGTTTCATACCGTTTCCGGCTTGCCTTTTTCTTATACGCTGAAGAAGGGAAGGAATGGGGAGTACACAAAGGAACTGTTCATTGACCGCAGGGAAAACAGTAAATCCCTGGCATGGAGCTCTGTGCGGATGGCATTTGAGAGAGCATTGGAGCAGCAAGGCGCTGTATTTACCCGGCCCAAAGAGTTGGCCGATGTACGGGGCGTGAGCTACACTTTCAGCCTGCTATGGCGTTTTGGAATGATCTCAGTGTCGGAGGAAGTGGAGAAAAAGTTAAAAGGAAACCGAAAGTAAGCAAAGTCTCTATTCGGAAGAATCATACAATCTCAAAAAGATCACCTGTGGCTATGTGCCAGCCAGACTGTGTGATAAGATGTTTCCCGTATAGAATTTAAGGAGGTATCTGCCGTTGGCGTTTTACATATTTCTTGGTTTCACAATTCTTTGGTTCCTGTTTATGACGTATCTCTCCCACCAGGATGGGGAACATACCGGAAGGACCAGTCGGGAACTGGCGGAGAAGCTGTCGGCTTTGGATTTCCTGGATTCCGACATTAATATCCTGAACGGCAGGCTACGCCGTCTGGCCCATGTGGTGGTGTATGCAGTGTTGACTGTCCTGCTCGCTATTACATTGAAACTTGGAAGTTATTCCCTGTGGCTGACAGCCGGCGCCATTGTATGGGCATGGGCCGATGAAGCGACAAAGCCGCTGGTGCAGGGCCGTCATTTCTCCTGGCTTGATGTGGGACGAAACGTGCTGGGGATTGCGATCGGAATGGTTATTGCGGTAGTCATTTTTTGAGTTTACGGTATTTTTCGCTGTCTCCACTTCAATTTATTTGCAGCGTCAAAATACTTGTTCTGCTTGCTATGTGCAGAATACAGAGGTACTATCGCCATAGATCACAAAAGAAAAGTAATAAATTATAGAAAAGACAGTGGTGACTATGGCATATAGAGAGCGTATCTGGGGAGCGAGAAGTGGACATTCAAGAGAAATTGTAGAGAACGTGGTTCAATATCTGAAGGAACACCCGGCAAATTATCAGGGGCAGGTGGACACACTGCTGGAGCTGCTCTACCAGGCATTTACGGAATACAATTCAGCTGAGACACCGGAATTCAAGGAACAGGTGGATCCTTTGGATGAGACGTTGCGAAGCCTGGTGGAAACGGATGAAGAAGCGGATGAGTATATGAACATTGTTTTTGGCCTGTGTACGACCTATGAGCGGCAGGGGTATATCGAAGGGATCAAGGTTGGCGCCAGGCTGATGATGGAGCTGATGGAGGATTGATTTGGAATTTGCAATCCTTTACTGGATGACTAAAGCCTACGGATAACGGACGAAGTGCAAATAATGCAAATAATTTGTGAACAGCTTTTCGGCTGTCTTGAAAATCTATGGGTTTGATGGTAAGATGAAATGGGGATATTTTGCAGGAAATACCCTTTCTCGCTGGAAGATGAAGAAGGTCCATTGAAGCCTGACAGAGTTGTCCCCTTGAACAATAGGAAAACAGGATGGAGGCGATGGCCGGCGTGAATCAGGAGAACATGGATCATGGGTTGGAAGCCCGCTATGAGAAATACAAGGGAATTTTAAAGAACCTGACCATAATGAGCGATGTGTTTATGCGGAACGTGTTTAAACAGCGCGAATGCACGGAATATGTCCTGCAGGTGATTATGGGGAAGAAAGACTTGAAAGTTCTGGATCAGGTACTGCAGAAAGACTATAAAAATCTGCAGGGCAGGTCAGCGATCCTGGACTGTGTTGTACGGGATGGGGATGGCAGACAGTTTGATGTGGAAATCCAACAGGATACGGAAGGAGCATCACCAAAACGTGCCAGATACCACAGTGGACTGATGGACATGAACACACTGAATGCAGGGCAGGATTTTGACGAATTGCCGGAAACCCATGTGATTTTTATCACCAGGGATGATGTGCTGGGATATGGCCTTCCTATTTATCACATAGGGAGAAAGATTGAGGAAGTCGGAACAGACTTTAAAGACGAAGCATACATCATTTATGTGAATTCCAGCCGCCAGGATGACACGGAACTGGGCCGGCTGATGAAGGATTTTCATTGTAAGGACGCTGAGGATATCCACAGTGAGGTTTTGGCGAGACGTGTGTACGAATTGAAAGAGACTCAGGAAGGAGTTGATTCTATGTGTCGCGAGATGGATGAAATTTATAATGAAGGCGCAAAACTCGGTGAAGAGCGTGGCAGGATCCAGGGAATTGCAGAAGGACTTGCTGCGGGAGAGATGAAAGCAAAAAAAGAGACAGCCCTGACGCTTGCGGAAAAAGGTATGTCGGCAGCCGATATTGCTGACATCGTAAAAGTCAGTGTGAAGCTGGTGCAGGAATGGCTGTCCGGAAACATGAGCCTGGTCAAATAAGATGAACGCCCTCTGCGGAAGCTGAGAATAGCTTCTGCGGAGGGTGTTTTGTTTATGCTTTACAAATGATTTATTTGGCGACATTATCATATCCTGATCCCGGTTACAGCGGTAACCGCCAAGTGGACAAGTTTATGTGTGATGGGAAGCCTGAGCTGATTGACGTCCAGATCATAGATCCCGAACCTCACACGATCAAGGGCATCCGCATCCTTTAGGATCTGATAAAGAAGCCAGGTTCGCTTTTTTGCTCGAATCACATCTGAGACTTTCAGGTATTCCTCTGCCAGATCGTCAGCAAGACAATGATATTCGATGAGGAAGCAGACGGCAGGATCTGCGGAGCTGCCTGCGTTATTTTCATAGACTCCTCGGCTGGCTTTCCCATGGCTGTCATCCGCACCGTCATTCCTTCGCCCAATGTCATGGAAAACAATGGAGGTTAAGAGCTGCGTCCGTTCTGTTAGATTCAGCTTTATCTTCCCAGCCTGGATGATTGCGAGGGCAAGGAATAAAACCCTCGCGCTGTGGAGCTGACCGTGATCGGTTCCGTCTTTTCGGTGGAGTTTATATAAACGCCGGATCTGCTCTATTCCTTTTCGATACTCATCTAAATATCGGGGTGGCATGACCAAGGGAGAATCGGGGCCGATCAGACGCTCGACAGTCACATCGAAGGGGATATCCGGAACTGCGAGGATTTCTTTTTCCTTGTTGTCCAGATTCAAGGCAATGACATCCTTTTTATGGATCCTGGCCCGAATAATCCTGGCATGGTTCTGGTCTCCATACCTGCAGGCAAAGAAGAAGGCTGTGTTGATATCCAGAGACCAGCTGAAAGCCTGCCGGTAATCCGCACTGCCTTCCGCTTCCCCACGGTAAATGGGGAGTTCTTCCGGATAGTCAGCCAGAGCGGAGTTAATTCGGTCAATCTGCTCATCGGATCTCCCGGAAGCCAGCTTTTGAAGCAGATCTGCACCATATACACCGGCGTTGTAATCGGTAATTGTGTACAGTCTCAGAAACAGGTCATAAAGATCCGGGCTTGGGGCGCTCCTCCGTATGTACTCAGTCAGAAGTTCTGAGCGTATGCCATCATCCTGGTTAAACAAATATGAGAATATTTTATCCTTGTCGGGGTTTCGCAGACTTGCAGCAAAGTCCAGGATGTATTTGCAGAATTGACTTGTATCCTTGATGACAGGAAGCCGTTCTGTGCCGTAAATATTCAGGCAAAGGGCGATTGGGATGACCCTGTTGTCCGGATCATAATAATATGTAGATGGGATCAGATGCTTACTGTAGTAAATTTTATCAGCAGGAAGCTGGTACGGCCATTCTGAAACCGTATAGCCGGGGTTGTAACCCTGAGATAAAAGTTTCTCTTTATCTGAAGTGGTTCTCACTTTGGTAAGCGGGTAGAAGTCCTCCAGACGGGCAGTCCCATTCTTTAAAAGAATGTCTGATACCGTTAATGGCGTTGATGGATTATGGGCTGTCATGGCATGTCTCCTTGCTTTCAGATTCCCTTTTCGGGTAGGGACATATTACCGTCATAAAAAGTACATAGCAAGGTGATAAAGGACATTTGACAGAAAGTGCGAGGAGATAGCCTATAATATTACCTTCTTCTAAGCAGGCTGTATCCTGTGGGCCTGACGATCCCCCAGTTTAATCTCAGCTTGGATACGCCGGTATTCGTCTCTTTCATCCTCTGTCGCGGGGCGCACGGCCTGCCGATTGTGTATCAGAATGTATGTCAGAAGTCACCCTGCATATTGGGGCGTGCTTATTCAGATAAAACAATATAGCCCGATGCGGATCAGTTTTCTGGTCTTTGCACCGGGCTTTTACATTTCTTAGCTATCCGTTTCTTGGTTAGGCTTTTTGTGTATCGGAGTTTCTTTTTTATCACGTTCAAGGACTTTCAGAAGCTGTGTATTGTCATTTGGGAAAATATACATACAGGTTTCCATTCCGGACAGCGCTGCCAATTCTGCCATGGTATGTGAAAAGGTTGCGAGATCTGTATCATTTTTGAATGTATCCTTTGAAATTGCATAGTAAGTATCAGCAATATCAAGATAGTGAATCATATGGCGGATCAAGCGGTTGTTGCCATCTTCCCGTGCATGCAGGTATTCTTCAAGGACTTCCTTCTTTATAAAAAGAGTTTGATTGTGCATGCGAAGAATCCCTTTGATTTCCTCCAATGACTCTGAACTTATCTTTGGATAGTCAGAAGCGTTACAGAAGCAGAAACGATGGATGGCTGGATAAGCAATCGGACCAGAACAGGAAGTGGCTGCACACCCCATGGTACAGGAAAGTGACTGGATATTCAGTTTTGTATGCGGGATGGTAAGAAACCACATATCCCCATATCTGGGACAAACCAGATTGCAGAACATGATTCCTGTAGTAGAGTAAACAAATCTGCCTTCAAAATCTTTGTACCCAGGCTCACCATTGGCATCAAGATCTCCGGTGTTAATGCGCAGGGCTGCCGTACATTCTCCGTTTGAATGAATATCACCGAGACGAAGAATCCCGTGAATAAGCTTTTCCTCCGAATTTGGTGTGGTGGACAGGAAGAATATGTGGTATTTGCCCGGATAACGCACAAACGCGTCGTCATTGATATCGTAACGGAACCGGCTCCCCTTGTTTTTTCCAACAGTTTTCATGTTTTCTAATGAATGAAAGATGGCATTTAGATTCAGATCAAGCCCGTCACAAACCTTAAGCAGGGTGGAAATAGTCATAGAGGAGGGTTTATTGAACATCTTTGTGATGGTTGTCTGGGCAACATTTGTCCCTTTTTGGGAACAGAGATTTGCAATATCACGGTGTGTAAGACCTCGCTCTGTGGCTACACCCTGTATGTAGTCCGTAATTTTCTTGATAATATCGGCATTCTTCATATGTGGCACCTCCTTCGTATTGAGCGATGAAAGACTGAGAGATGGGTTTTCTCTCTATGTCTCACAACGATGTTCGGGTTATCAAAACTGGTCGAGCTGGGGGATAACAGCCAAGGCTGTTCCAATTTTGTATTAGCATAGCATATTAAAATGCTTACTTCAATCAGAAAACACTGTTTCAAGATGAAAAATGAAGATTTTCAATAAATATTAGAGACGGCACTATTTTTTTATGCTATACTGAAAAGAAAAAAACTTAAATATAAAATAAAATGCTCAAATTTATCAAAAAAATTTATAGAGTTATCTCGCAGCATAAAATATTATACCGTGGTCGGATAACTAATCAATAATAAAATCAGAAATCCGACCTTTGAGCATAAAAATTGCACAAAAAATTAAGCCAAATTCTTTGTTCATTGTGCATATTGACAATAATTCGACTTGAGAGTAATATAAAAGACAGACTAACCCACTTAAGAGAAAGTCTGTCTTATACCACATACATGTGCTTAGTAAACAAACATTGTTTGATGTCCGATTGGCGTTGGAGTCCATCAACTTTTGTTTGTTTACTTTTCCAGACGCTATATGCAGGGGCCACCCTACCCTCTTCAGGGAAGTGCATCTGCTTAAAAACTAAACCGCATTCCTGTCATCAATAGACGTTACGTCTGGGTTCAGAGTATGTAAGTGGATAGGCCCTTTAAAACATATAACGCTTTACAGTCTACCGTAATTCTCTAAGAATGTCAAGGGTGTTTTGTAAAGGATATGTGACTTGTTTGTGAAAAGTTATTAAAATATCCTATCATATAATGAACAAAACATTACATACAAGGGATTGGACGAGATGGGTTTGAAACTCCTTGTTTCGCGTTGATGTTATAAAGTGGAATAGCAAAGACTGCAGCAGGAGCTCACAGCATGGCAGGAAGCGATTAAGAAAGAGGTACTCTATATGAAAACTTTAAATCCGATAAATAAAGTATGTGTAGTGTACGGTGTGGGAAAAAGTGTAATTGCCGCATCGGGTACATTAGAAGAGAACAGAGGAGAAGCAACAAGTGTGGAAGCATTTCCGGGGACGGGTGGATGTGCTGGAGATAATGCGGTCAGTATCATGCCTGGTAATGATATTGTACAATGATCGATCCTTGTTTTTCACCCCCAACGCCCTAAAAGAACAGTCATAGAAACTGTATAAGGCTAGCCACACATAGACTACAGGTGGTCAGTTCGATGACGCCGGGACAGAAAGGTTGCTCTTTTCTGCCCCGGCTCTTTTTGTCTTCTGGTATAGTTATAAAACTTAGGAAGGTATGCAATCAACTGAACAGGTAACTGGTGAAATATGTAGCCCAAGTGGCAGGAGGAGGTGAGTTATGTGGATCCTGGTGGTGCGAGAACCTCGGCAGATATCGGAAAGGATATTCGTCAGTGGTGTTTTATGAATAAGGTTAAACAAAGGCAACTGGCAGATTTGCTGGGCGTGGAGGCGAGAACTGTCCGACGATTATGGTATGGAGAACGCGCACCATCAGAAAGAGAAATTCGAATCCTGAGCAAATTGATGCAAAAGCCTGCTGATTTCTTTATAGAAACGTGCAGTATCGAGGAAGAAGAAAGAATCCAGAGGCTGCAGAGCGAAATAAAGAATAAAAATCATATAATACGATATTTATCTGAGAATGATAAATTAGATAGGAGGTTAGAGGCAGCTGTGGAACAAATCAGCAATGAAGAGAACACGGAGTTAAAGGAAATCTTAATACAGCAGATTGAACTGGTAGTAAAGGCTGCCAGAATAACAAAATGAATAAAAAAGAAAAGAATAAGATTTAACGACCATTTTGAAGTGTAAATTCGGATGGTCGTTTTTTATTTCACAAAGCGGACATAATTGACCGCTTCTAGCCTTGAAATGGGACAGCCATTTCCTCGGATTTATGTGTGAAATGAGGTATCCTATAGACGTAAAGAAAACATAGCATACAGCCTGGTCGCGAACAGGTGAAGGATGCCATAGGACTTTTAACAGATACCGGAAGACGCAATTTTACGGTGCTGGAAGACCAATGGAAGCACTTTGCCCATCTGCGACCATTTTTATTGTCATCTCTGCATCTTTCACTGGTTCCAAATGGCGGGCAGCTCAAGGGTTTAAACCTGGAAAGGAGATTTTATGGAAAATGAATTAAAAGTTGTGGTAGTGAAGCCGGAACAGTATCCGGAGGTTGCACTGGTTGAGAATGTCGAGGAGTGGTTCAAAGGTGAACAATATACTCAGATGCCCGCATACACACCGGATACTGTAATCCTGGCGCCGGAGCAAAAAAATGGTCTTGTGCTGAACCGGGGATTGTTTGAAGCTGGCTGTACCCAGATGCTCCAGATTGTTGCAGGTGATTTCTTTGTTTGCGGCATGTCTGAAGATGGAAGTTTCCGCAGCCTGACAGATAGGGAAGTTTACCTGTATCTGGAGCGGTTCCGTCAGCCAGAGAAGTTTCTGACGGCTGGAAATGTAATCTTCTGCGTACCTTTTACCCGTGGGATGGGTTATGCATCGGATCTGCCGAAGAAACATTTAGGCGATTGAAACAACCGTTGCATTACCAATTTGCTGCTGCAGTATTTAACAGGAAAACTATTGTTTCGACAGTAAACGCATATCATATAGTATACGGGTCGGTCGATGCGGACTCAAGTAATAGGAAAGAGGTGATCAACTTAGGAGATCAGTTAGCGAAATAAAAGAGGATGCACCGGTTATTACACAAGGTATCGGTGCTGCAGAGTGAAACGATAAACTCTGGTCAGGAATGCGAGCGGACACATGATCGCTTCTGACCATAGATGAAAACAGAATATCAAAGCCTGAGTTGCAATAGGGCAAAGGATTCTCATACGGATTTATCCCGGACAAGATATCTTTCCGCTGACTGCGGAATCGACAAACATATCCGGGTACCGTGCGAAGTACCCTCTGGCTTGTTGCGCTCATTTTCAGGCTTAAACAACGGAGTCGTTGTACATTTGCACATAACTCCGCTCCCTTTTACATAGCGTGCTGCACTGTCTATGGTTTGTGCTGAAGTAGATATGTGGATGATTGTGATTTCCTTTGCCGTAAGAGAACAGGCGGAAAGGACACAGTTATGAAAGCAGTACATAGTAAAGCGAACAGTATAGAAACAGCTGTGAATACAGATCTGGTGGAACTGGGTAAGAATATTCAGAAGCAGAGGGAGTTCCTCGGAATGTCCCAGGAAAGCCTGGGATTGGACATTGGCTCGAATGGGAATGCGATCTATCTTTATGAAACTGCGCAGCGAGTGATGAAAGTGGACAAGCTATTTGCGATTGCGGATGCCCTGCTTATTACGCCTACTGAGCCCTTCCCCCAAAAACGGACAGAAAACAGGAGGAAAAAGCTGAATAAAA
>ERZ1643249.1142-NODE-1142-length-27269-cov-15.113544_pt1 | contig 27269 bp, 25 predicted proteins | sample MGYA00579263_ERZ1643249 | MGnify/ENA primary metagenome ERZ1643249 (study PRJEB29033, sample SAMEA4952264) | chicken gut metagenome | biome: Broiler Chicken; feature: Gastrointestinal Tract; material: Caecum | place: Ireland | collected 2018 | study: Broiler...
ATGCAGCATCGTCTACACCTACTTTAGTTACTAAAATTAATTCTGCTTTTACTAAGATACAAGGTTATTTAGAAAAAATAGCTACGCCTATTGCTGGAGTATGCATTGCTAGTGGATTTTTGATAAGAAAACTTAGTTTGGGAGATGAGCAGAAAATGATAATGGGAAAAAGGATAATAATTAATAGTATTGTTGGGTATGCTGGTATTAGATTGTTAGATATAATTATAAAATTTGTAGAAACTGTAGTTAAATAATGGAAGAATTGATTGAAAATATAAGCTCTGTAATTAGTAAATTATATTTGTCTGTGGAAAATAAAGGATATGACATTTTAATGAAAATATCCGATATATCAGAAGATTTATTTTTACAAAATCCTTTAAATATTATATATAATGATACATATAGGACTTATATAAATTTGTTTATAAAAGTTATTATATTTAGTTTTTTTATATCTTATTTTCTGAAATTATTATTATATTTATATAGTGAAAATGGTATTGAAAATTTATATTACTTTATAGTTAAAGTTATAATAGTATTAATTTTAAGTAGTAATTCATATTATATTTGTCAAAAGGCTGTATATTTTAATTTTTTATTTACAGATACCATATCTAGAGCTTTAGAAAATATAGCAAATGTAGAGATTAATTATAATTATATAAAAGAAGAGAAATATTCTTTGCAAGAAATAATAGCGTTTGACGATAAAACAAATGTAGAAGGGATTATAGATGTTATAATATGTTTTTTTGTTATTAACATGATAATATTTCTTTGTATAAGGTATGTAGTTGTAATTTTAAGTATATTAATTTCTCCTTTTTCTTTTTTAATGCTTTTATCAAAAGAAACAAAGAGAATATTTTTTATATGGTTTAAGTGTTTCTTATGTAGTCTTTTAATTCAAGTTGTAAATAAAATTTTACTTTTTATTATAATTGTATCTAAAGATAATAAAGAAATGTTTAGCGCTATTTTGATTGGAATTCTTTTTGCAATGTATAAAATAAATAGGAGCTTTTTATATGCAAAAGATAAATAAACAAAAGACTTTTAATTTTTTTAAAAGAAAAACAAAATGGCTTGGAATTATAGATTATAAAACTTTAACTTTTTTTATAATATATATTTTAATAATAATAAAAATTATAAATATAATTAGTATTTCAAATATATTAAAATTATACATTTTTATATACATGATTGTTCCATTTATTATATTTATTTTATTTAATATAAAAGAGGAAAGTATAATAGACAAATTATTTGTTATATTAATATTTTTTATAAAAAGAAAAAATTTTATAAAGTTAAAAAATTATGCTAAACTTAACAAAAAATATTTAAAAAATGTAGAAAAATAGTATATTGTAAAATAGATAATAAAGTGATATAATAATCACCTAGAAAGAATAAGAGCTATAGGAGATTTGTTTATGAAATTTATAATGAAAAATAAGCTGGAACTAGATGATACATTAGTACCAGATTTGTTTATTGTCAACAATATGAAAAATTTACAGGGAAACGATATTAAAGTATATATGTATATATTATATTTGCTAAAAAAAGGAGACGAAATAGACTTAGATAATTTAGCAAAAGACTTATGTATTACAGATAAAGAATTAAAATCTAGTTTAGAAGTATTACAAGCAGAAGAATTAATAATTAAAAATTCTCAAGGATATAATGTTATAGATCTTAAAGAAATAGAAATAAACAAATCTTATACTCCAAAATTTGAAACCAAAGTAAATAGACAATCTGTTACTGAACAAAGAAGAAAAGCAGCAGCGGAAGCTATAAGTGAAAGCTTCTTTAATGGTGTTATGACTCTGGGATGGTATACAGATATAGGAAATTTATTTAAATCGTATGCTTTTTCTGAAGATGTAATGATTGCATTATTTCAGTATTGTAAAGAAAGAAGAGCTTTAAATAAAAAATATGTATATGCAGTTGCAGAAACATGGCATAACGGTGGAGTAAAAACATTTGAGCAACTTGAAAATTTTTTAGATATGTATGATAAGTTTACAAAAATCAAACAAAAAATCGTAAAAGCTTTGGGACTTAGAAGAAATCTTTCAAAATATGAAGAAGTGTATATAAAAAAATGGATTGAAGATTATAAATATGAATTTGATATTATAGAAGAAGGATTAAAGCGAAGTACTTCTACAACTAATCCATCAATAAAGTATGTTGATGCAATAATAACTAGTTGGTATAATAAAGGATTTACTACAATAGAAGAAATTCAAAATGAGGAAAAAAATCAAAATGAATTAGAACAGAAAAAAGAAGTAAAAAAACTTGGAGATTCTAAAAAGAAAAGTTATCAAAGTTATTCACAGAGAGAATATGATAGTTCAGATGATTTTTATGATGACATATAAAAAGGAGGATAGTCATATGCAAAATAGTGTTTTTAGAAAAGTTGAAAGAGAATATAATTTGAAAAGACAACGTGCCCAAAGTGATGCTAAACTATATAAAAAGAATGTATATGATGAAAATCCAATTTTACAAGAAATAGAAGATGAAATTAATATAATTTCATTAAAATCTGCCAAGGCAAGAATTTTTTCAGATGAATTAAGTAGAAAAAAGGAACAGGAAAAACTTGAATATAAATTAAATAAATTAAATACTAGATATGATGATGAACTAAGAAAAATAGGTCTTAATAGAGATGATTTTAAACCTAAATATGAATGCCTAAAATGTAATGACACAGGGTTTTGCAATGATAAAATGTGTAGTTGCTTTAATCAAGAATTAATAAATGAATCTTTTAAGCAGTCAAACTTATCTAAAATTAAAGAAGAAAACTTTGAAACATTTGATTTTGGATATTATTCTACTTGCAATGACAAGGAAAAGTACGGTATAGAAAAATCACCTCTTGAAAATATAGATGGAATTAGGAAACTTGCGTATAGATTTTCTCATAGCTTAAATGATCCTGATCAGAAAAACTTATTGTTTACTGGTAGTACTGGACTTGGAAAAACATTTTTAGCTAATTGTGTTGCATCTGAGGCAATAAAACAAGGTAAATCTGTAATATATCAAACTGCACCAATACTTTTAGATAAAATGATAGAATATAAATTTAGGTTTAATAAAACTGAATCTGATATGGAAGATTATAATAAGATATTTGAAGTGGATTTATTAATAGTAGATGATTTAGGAACTGAATCAATGAATAGTGCTAAATTTAGTGAATTATTTAATATATTAAATACTAGAATACTAAGAAACAAGAAGATACTTATATCTACTAATTTAACACCTCAAGAAATAAAAAGAGAATATGAAGAAAGAATTTTTTCTAGATTTGTAGGTGATTTTATAATTTGTAGGTTTGTAGGAGAAGATATAAGAATTTTAAAGAAAAAAATGATGAAGTAAAATTAGCAAGAATATTCTTAAAATTAGAGAATATTTTTGCTTTTTTTGACATTTGTGATATAATGTTATGCGTATTTTAAACATCATGGACGAATAATAATTTATGAGGAAGTGATAAAATGAATAATTTTGGTTTTTATGTTTTAGGAAATCATTCTCCTAATATTAGAATGTTTGGAAAATATAAGTGTACATGTTATATGCTTAATGGGTTTAAACGAAAAATATTTCTGGATTTTGGAGCAGGTGTATTTTTAAAATTTTTAAGTCTTGTTAAAAAGAAAAAAATGGATTTAAATGATATTATAATTATAATATCACATAATCATTTAGATCATAATTTCTCATTAATTCTACTTGCAATATATCTATTCATATATAATTTATTTCATAAAAATAATAAAATGGTTAAAGTTGTTTTACCAAATAATAACTTTATGTATAAATTTATTAGAATGTTCAAAAAAGAATTTGATGCAAGTATTCTTACAAAATATACTAATTTTAGTATAGATAATTGTGAATTTAGTTTTTGTGAAACTATTCATAAAGGTGGATCCTATGCAACTAAGATAAAGTATCAAAACAAAGTGTTTGTATATGTATCAGATATAGCTAGAGTATCTAAGATTTTAGTAGACTTTGTAAAGAATTCAGATGTTGTTATGGTAGACTCTGGATATCCTTATAAAAAGTTAGATTCTTTTTTAGATTATCATGGTATGACGCAAGATATAATGTATGATTTATACGAGTGCAATATAAAAAAGATTTTAGCAACTCATATTAGAATTTGTTATAAGAAAGAAAGTTATATTCAGAAATTTCCAGAGAAAGCAAATATTGAAATTGTAAAGGAGAATAATACATACAGCTTATTTAAATAAAGCACCCCAGTAAAAATATGAGGTGCTTTATTTATTAATAATTAAATTCTTCACGTTTTCTTTCTATTTTTAATAGTTGCTCATAAAGTTTTTCTTCTCTTTCAGATATGTCGTCAGGTAAGTCTATATGAACTTTTAAATTGAGATCTCCTCTTTGACCATCTTCTTTTATATATCCTTTGTTTGGAACGGTTACTATTTCACCATCTCTTAAATGTTTTGGTAAAGAAACAAAAAGTTTTTCATCCATTACTTGTAATTTATATTTTCCCCCAAGAGCAGCTACTGCTGGAGTTATATCTATTTCTTTTATTAAATCTGATCCAGATAATTTAAATTCATCATTTTCAAGTAAATTTACATGTATTATTAAATCACCGTTTTTTCCACCGTTTTTTCCAGGGTTACCCAAAGCGGCAAGTCTTATTTTATCACCACTTTTTATTCCAACAGGTACTTTTACAGAAAAAGTTTTCATACCAGTTTTATATGCTTTTATAGCAATTTTTTTCTCTGCACCAAAAAATCCCTCTTCTAAAGTAACATCAAGATGAGTTACAATATCAGTACCTTTTATAGGTTTTTGTCTTCTTTCAACACTATCTATATCATTATTAATTTGTGCAGATGAATCTTTTCTAAGCCCAAGTATTTGGTTTAATAAGTCATTAAAAACATTTGCACCTGATTTAAATTCATATTTTACATCTTGTAGTCCTGATTCTAAATTAGCAAAACCATATCCATATTTAGCAACTTGTCTATCATATTTTCTACGTTTTTCTGGATCCATTAAAACTGCATAAGCTTCATTTATATCTTTAAATTTATCTTCAGCTTCAGCACTTTTGTTTTTATCCGGATGATACTCTTTGGCAAGTCTTCTAAAGTTAAGTTTTATGTCTTGATCAGAGCTTTTTCTGTTTACTTCCAATATTTCATAATAGTTTTTGTATTTCATATAGTACCCCTTTAAAAACTAATAGTTTAACTGTTTTTTATTATATCATATTTAATGTAAAATTCAAGATTATTAACTTGCTTTTTTATTTTTTTTTTAGTATAATATGGGAGTGAAAACACAAACGGAGGTATGAATATAATGGACATTAATGATGAAAATTTTTTATCGGCACAAAAAATTGTACCTGTAAAAATAGAAGATGAAATGAAAAGATCATATATTGATTATGCAATGAGCGTTATAGTTTCTCGTGCTTTACCGGATGTAAGAGATGGTTTAAAACCTGTTCATAGAAGAATATTATATGCTATGAATGATTTAGCTTTATGGCCAGATAAACCATATAGAAAATCTGCAAGTATAGTTGGAGAAACTATGGGTAATTACCATCCACATGGTGATGCTGCTATATATGATGCTTTGGTTCGTCTATCACAAGATTTTTCACTAAGATATCCTCTAGTTGATGGACACGGTAACTTTGGTTCAATAGATAATGATCCACCAGCTGCAATGAGATATACAGAAGCTAAATTGCATAAAATAGCATTAGAAATGTTAGCAGATTTAGATAAAGACACAGTAGATTTTGTACCAAATTATGATGATAGACTAAAAGAGCCATCTGTATTGCCAGCAAAACTACCATATTTATTAATAAATGGTGCTTATGGTATTGCTGTTGGTATGGCATCTAATATACCACCTCATAATTTAACAGAAGTTGTAAATGGAATTGTTGCTCAACTAGACAATCCTGATATAACAAATGAGGAATTAATGCAATATATAAAGGGACCAGATTTTCCAACTGCTGGTGTAATAGTTGGAAAAGAAGGAATTAAAGAGGCATATACAACAGGAAGAGGAAAAGTATGTTTAAGAGCTAAAGCAGAAATTGAAGAAGATAATAGGGGAAGATATAAAATAATAGTTACAGAAATCCCTTATCAAGTAAATAAAGCTGCTTTAATTCAAAATATAGCAAAACTTGTACAAGTTAAGACTATCGAGGGAATTTCAGATTTAAGAGATGAATCAGATAGAGAAGGTGTGCGAATAGTTATAGAATTAAAAAGAGATGCAAACCCAAATGTTGTACTAAATTTACTATACAAACATACACAGTTACAAAATACACAAAGTATGCTAATGCTTGCTATTGTAAATGGTGTTCCAAAAGTGTTGACTTTAAGGGAGATACTTGCAGAATATATAAAGCATAGAGAGCAAGTTGTAGTAAGAAGAACAAAATTTGATTTAAATAAAGCAGAGGCAAGACTTCATATTTTAGAAGGTTTAAGAATTGCTATTGATCATATAGATGAAATAATAAAAATTATTAGAAATTCATATGATAATGCTGCTCAAAATTTAATGGAAAGATTTGGACTTAGTGAGGTTCAAGCTCAAGCTATTCTTGAAATGAAACTTAGAACATTACAAGGATTACAAAGAGATAAAATTGAAGAAGAATATAATGAACTTATAGCATTAGTAAAACATTTAAAAGATGTTTTGGCATCTGAGCAATTAGTTAAGAATATAATAAAAGAAGAAGTTATAGAATTAAAAAATAAGTACGGTGATGAACGAAGAACTTCTATAACTCATGGAGTGGGAGATATCGATGTAGAATCTTTAATAAAAGAGGAGACAAATGTAGTTACTCTTACTCATTTTGGATATATTAAAAGAATAGCTGCAGATGTTTATAGAAGTCAAAGGCGTGGTGGAAAAGGATTAACTGCTATGAATACACGTGAAGAAGACTTTGTTGAAAATTTATTTATTACATCAACACATAATAGTTTAATGTTTTTTACTAATACTGGTAAAGTATTTAGATTAAAAACATATGAGCTTCCAGAGGCAAGCAGAACTGCAAAAGGAACAGCAATTGTAAATTTATTACAACTTTCACAAGGTGAAAAAATTGCAGCAGTTATGCCAGTTGAAAATTTTGATGATGATTCGTTATATGTACTTATGGCTACAAGTAATGGTTTAATTAAAAAGACAAAATTATCTGAATATTCAAATATAAGAAAAACAGGTATTCAAGCTATTACCTTAAAAGAAAGTGATGAATTAATAGATGTAAGACTTACAGATGGAAATAATGAAATTATAATGGTTACAAAAAACGGTCTTTCAATTAGATTTAAAGAAGAAGAGGTAAGAGCTGTTGGTAGAACATCTATGGGAGTAAAAGGAATAGAACTTACTAAAGATGATAAAGTTGTTGGTATGGAGCCAATAAAAGAAGATAAAGGATATGTATTAACAATTACAGAAAATGGATTTGGTAAAAGAACAGAGCTTGAAGAGTATAGATGTCAAGGAAGAGCAGGAAAGGGTGTTCTTACATATAAAATCACAGCTAAGACTGGTAATATTGTTGGAGTAGAAATTGTTGATGATGATGACGATGTTATGATGATTACAGATAATGGAATAATTATTAGAATAAATGTAAATGACATAAGTATTTTAGGAAGAAATACACAAGGTGTTACACTTATGAGAACTTCTGATGGAGGAAAATTAATAAATATAGCAAAACTTCCAAATGAAGATCAAGAAGAATAATAAATAAAATTAATAGATAAAGAGCAATATTTCAGTATATTGCTCTTTATATTTGCAAAAAATATATATTATGGTATAATATAAAGGTAATGTAAATTATTAATTTGTAGACTAAATAGTTATGAAAATTTACATAAATGTATATATTTGCAGTAATTTATGTTATAATATATTTATTAAAGGAGGAACTTATATGTTTGAGCTTAGTCCTAAAAATTTGAAAAAGATTTTGCTTATAATAACATATGCTATTGTTTTATGCTTAGCACTTTTAAATTTGGATGTAGTTTTCAAAGTGTTTAGCTATCTTTTTAATTTGCTGAAACCTTTCTTATATGGATTTTGTTTAGCTTTTATTTTAAACATACCTTTAAGTAAGTTTGAAGGAATGATAAAAAATAGAAAATCAAAGAAAAAGGCTAAACAGAAAGAATCTAAAAATATTCCTGAAAAGAAGAATACTAAGCTTAGAGTACTAGGAATAATAGTTTCATTATTAATTTTTATAGGAATAATTTGTTTAACTATGTTTTTAGTTATACCAGAAATTATTAATACATTTAATATTTTTAAAGAAAATATTCCTGCAGCTTTTGCTAAATGTCAAGAATGGCTTGCTGATATGATGTCAAATTATCCTGATATTTTTGAAAAAATAAGATCTTATACACCAGACTGGCAAGCAATAGATACTGATATAACTAATGTAATAAAAAATGCTGCTGCAGGCATAATTGGAGGATCTATTAGATTTATTATAGGATTGTTTAGTGGAGTATTTAATTTCTTTATGGGACTTGTATTTGCTATTTATATGTTAATGCAAAAAGAGACACTTGTAAGACAATTAAAAAAATTGGTTAATGCTTGTGTATCTGAAAGTAAAGCAAGTAAATTACTCTATATAGGAAAAATAACAAATAATACTTTTAAAAAATTCTTTGGTGGTCAATTTGTTGAAGCAGTATTACTTGGAACATTATGTTTTATAGGAATGCAAATATTTAGAATGCCATATGCATTAACAATTTCTGTACTAATAGGTGTAACAGCACTTATTCCAGTATTTGGAGCTTTTTTTGGTACGGCTATTGGAGCAATATTAATACTTGCAGTAAATCCAATGCAAGCTTTATGGTTTGTTGTATTTATAATAGTTTTACAACAAATAGATGGAAATTTAATATATCCAAAAATAGTAGGAGATTCTGTTGGACTACCTGGTATTTGGGTAATGCTTGCAGTACTTCTTGGTGGAAATAGTCTAGGTATTATAGGAATGCTTGTTGCAGTACCAATTGCATCAGTAATATATAAGTTAATACAAGAAAAGGTAAATAAAAATAAATCTATAGAGCAAATGAAGGTGGAATAAATACCACCTTTATTTTTTTAAAAATTTATGTTATAATATAATTACTTTAGTATCTCAGATGATCGCTTGTATATGCAAGAGGAAAGTCCGGACACTATAGAGCAGGGTGCTAGATAACGTCTAGTGGGAGTGATCCTAAGGAAAGTGCAACAGAAAATAACCGCTATATAATAGCAAGGGTGAAAACGCGAGGTAAGAGCTCACGAACAGCTATGGAGACATAGATGTGGTGTAAACCCCACCTAGTGCAACACCAGAATAAAAGGCTAAGATTGCTCGTCATCTTTTGAGTTGGTGGCTTGAAGTATATAGTGATATATACTCTAGATAAATGATCATCAAATACAGAATCCGGCTTATGAGATGCTAAAGTTAAAAGAGGTCCTAATTTTAGGACTTTTTTTATTTTTTGTTGACATATAAAAATAATAGTGGTATTATAAATTCACGCATATTAAATATTACCTAATTTTTAATAAAGGAGGGATTCTTATGAGTAATATAGATAAAGTTTTAAGATGTATTCTTTGTAAAAAAGAAATACAATCTAAAGAAAAAATTTTTGATATAACTTTTGGGAATGAAAAAAGAGGATTTTTATGCGAAAATTGTAATAAAGACTTACAATATCATTATCTTGAAAAATTTGAGGAGATGTTAGATGTATTAGATGAAATGAAGTTTTCTTCAGAGTATTATGATGATTTATATGACGATATGGATGAATACTATAGTAAAAGCTTAGGTAGTGGCAATTTATATAAAAACAATATTACCTCTAACAAAAAAATAGTTCAAAAAAAAATAAATCCAGTAGAAATATATAATAATGTAAAAAAATATATTATAGGACAAGATGATGCAATAAAAGAAATAATTACGACTATAATAAGAAATAATACAACTACTAATCCACAGTTTAAAAGCAATATATTTTTAATTGGAGAAAGCGGAAATGGAAAGACAGAAAGTGTAAAACAAATAGCAAATCAATTGGATTTACCGTATACAATAGAAGATGCTTCCAAATATACTCAAGAAGGATATGTTGGAGCTAGTGTTGAACAAGCAATTATTAACTTGATAAATGTTGCTGGAGCAGATTTAAAAAAAGCTTCAAGAGGAATTATTATTTTTGATGAAATAGATAAAAAGACAGATAGTGGAGATAGGGAAAGTGGAGTTTCAACTACAAGTGTTCAAGAAAGTTTATTAAAGCTTGTTGAGGGATCTAATGTTTTGACAACTGTTGGATCTTTTGATACAAGTCTAGTTACTTTTATTTTTATTGGTGCTTGTGAAAATGTATATTTAGCAAGAGATAAAAGACTTGGAAATAAAAACATTGGATTTAGAGAAAATAATGATAATAAAAAACAAGTTGAACTATTACTTGACAAAGGCAAAAATCCTAATTTTCTACCTGATGATTTAATAAATGCAGGTTTTAAAACAGAGCTTATCGGTAGAATAGATAAAATTATAGAATTTAAAAGTATGAATGAAGAAATGGCAACAAGAATTTTATTAGAGTCTAATAATTCTATTTTTAAATTTTACATTAAAGAGCTATCTAATTTAGGAATAAATGTAAAAATGGAAAAAGAAAGTGATATTATAAAACATATAGCTAAAAGAGCAGTAAAGTTAAAAATGGGAGCAAGAGGATTAAGACAAATTGTTGTAGATATGTTTTCTAATATATATTCTGATGTTATACTTAATAAAACTAGTAAAAATGGTAAATATTATAAGTATGACTGCATTATAACTAAGGATACTGTATATAATAATAATAGTTTTAAATTATGTAAAAAAGAAGCTAAAATTTGATTGTAAACAAAATAAAAATAAATGTCAATAATATTGACATTTATTTTTTTTTATAATAAAATTAAAATAGTATTATTTTAACAAGATGGGAGGTCTTTTTATGGAATTTAAAGCTTTAGAAGGAAAAAATGTAGAAATACAAGTAGGAGAAAACAAATATATTAGACATGCAATTCAAACACACTATGTACAATTAGGAGAAAGTTATGTAGATTTAATAAAAAAATATGTTGTTCCTATTTATGAGGAAGGAGATATTGTATCTATAAGTGAGAAGATAATAAGTCTTTGCCAAAGAAGAATTGTATATAAAAAAGATGTAAAAGTAACAGGACTTGCAAAATTTCTATCTAAATTTGCAATGAGAAGTGATGCAGGTGTTGGTGTTGATAACCCATATAAAATGCAGTTTGCAATTAATTTATGTGGACGTTTAAAAGTAATTTGGGCAGCTATTGCAGGTGGAGTATGCAAATTATTTGGAAAAAGAGGAGTATTCTATGAAATAGTTGGTCAAGAAGTTAGTGGACTTGACGGATTTTATGGAAATGTATTTTCAGATTATGCAGAATTTGGTATAAGAATACCAGAAAACTCAACAGGAGTATGCAATGAAATATATGAAGCTACAGGTGTTAAATGTATGATTGTAGATGCAAATGACTTTAATGTTGAAATTTTAGGTAAAGCAGATAGCATAGGGTATGATGATGCTGAACTTAAAGGAATGGTTAAGGATAATCCTGCAGGTCAAGCTAAGACACTTACACCAATGGTATTAGTCAGAAAAGTTTAATATATAAAAGAGAGGTTGGAGTATGGAAAGTTTATTACAAATGAATAAATTTGAAGTTATTGATATGCCTGGAATGAACACTTTAGCATTTTTGATTGAAAAAGACTATGATGCTTATGCTCAAGGATATTCTTTGTTATCTTTAGAAAAAATCAGAAGTGTAGAAGTAGAGGAAGAAGGAAAAATAAAAAAAATATTTAATGTGTTAGTAGAAGAGGAAGATGAAATTGATGATATTATTTTATTAACACTCACTGATAGGAAAGCATTTTTAAGTACAGGTGTTTTAGATAGTCAAGGCTTTAGAACAGAAGAGACTAATATTCCATTAAGTTATGGTTCGATATATAACATAGAAGGTGTAGAATATAAAGAGGTAAATTATACACCAGATATGAAAAGAAATTTTTCAATTATTGACTCACAAACAGGTGAAGAAGTAAAACCATCTTTATATAAAGATGAAGTAACAGGTCAAATAAAAGGAAGATGTAAGATCATGCCTAATAGACCATATATTGTTTTGGAAGTTAGATTTGAAGAAGATTAATTTATGAAAGGAGTATAAAAATGAACGAAGAAAAACAAAACGCGGAAACAGTGTATGTTAATATGAGTACAGTAGTAGGAGATGAACAAATAGAAAAAAAAGGAGTAAAAGTATTAGATAGTAAACAAATATCTATAGAATTAAAAACTATAGATAAAAGAAAAGTAAAAACAAGAGAACATAAAATTAATGCTGCTAATATGAAACAAAAAGAGGATAAAGATAGAGAAATAGATGAAAATCAACCAATAATATAATGATATAGAGGGGTATATGGAATGAGAGGATTTTTTGAAGATTTAAAAAGTAAAGCACCAATATTAATAGTTATAGCATTAATAGCATCTGTAGTACTAGGAGGAGCTTTAACTAAATCAATAACAGATGCTAAAGCTTTAGGATCTGATTCGCTACTTTTTGATGTTTTGTCAACATGGATTGGAAACATTACTAATATGTCTTTCTTTTCGGGAATGTTTAGTGATTTTGGATTGTTTTTACAAATTACTTTGTGGATGTTTGTTATAGTATTTGGAATATATTTAGTTGTAAAGATTCAAAATTCTGGTAAAAGTGAATATGAAGGAAGAGAAAATGGATCTAGCCGTTGGAGTGCTAATGGAGAAGAATATGCAAAAAGATCCGATGGAAAAGAAATTTTAAATAAAAAAGAAGGTTTCATATTAAGTAGGAGACATTATTTAGGTACTGATTTAAAAAAAGTTATTATCAATAAAAATGTATTAGTTGTTGGTGGATCTGGTTCTGGTAAAACAGCATGTTATATAAAGCCTAATATATTACAATGTTTAGGTTCATACGTTATAACAGATCCAAAAGGTGAATTATATAAAGAAACATCAAAATTTTTACAGAGTGAAGGATATGATATAAAAGTATTTAATTTAGTTAATCCAAAATTTAGTGATTTCTACAATCCATTATTTAATATCTGTTCCGAGCAAGATGTTGATACATTAGCCCATATTTTAGTAACAGGTGTTAAAAAAGAAGGCGGTGGAGATGATCCATTCTGGGAAGATACAGCTAAAATGCTAATTAAAGCTGCTATTTATTATGCATTATCTGTACTTCCAATGGAAGAGCAAAATATAGGAAGTTGTATAAATCTTATTCGTCAAGGTGGATCAGATGCATCTATTTTTGACAAATTATTTATAGATGAGCTTAAACCAGAACATCCAGGTAGAAAAGAATATGAGAGCTTTAGAACTTCAGCAGATAAGACAAAACAGAGTATAGTAATATCTGCTATTTCTAAAATGACAGTCTTTGATTCTGGACCAATTCAAAGAATTACTTCATCAAATAATATAGATTTTAGACAAATCGCAATGAAAAAAACAGCAATATATGTTATTACTTCAGCTGCAGAAAGTACATATGATTTTGTATCAACTATGTTCTTTAGTCAGATGTTTTCTATATTATATAAGCAAGCAGATGATTTTGGATCAAAGCTTCCAAATCAAGTATATTTCTTACTTGATGAGTTTGCAAATATTGGTCAAATACCAGATTTTCAGAAAAAGCTAAGTACTACAAGAAGCTTAGGTATAAGTGTTTCAATTATTGTTCAATCTTTAGATCAGCTAGAAGGATTATATAAAGAATCATATGAAAATATATTAGGTAACTGTGATACTCAAATTTTACTTGGTACAAACTCACAAAAAACAGCGGAATATTTTTCTAAGAGTTTGGGGCAAACAACTATAAAAATACAGTCAAAATCTATTAATAAGGATAAGACAGAAAGTCAAAAGCAAGGTGTTTCTATTAGCACCCAAAAGCAAGCTAGAGATCTTATGACTGTAGATGAAATTAGAAGAATGGATAATAATAAAGAGATTCTTTTAGTAAGAGGATTAAAACCTATACTTGCTGAAAAGGCATGGTATTTTAAATATCATCCAAAACGCCAAATAGCAGATAGCTTTACTATAGCAGATATTACTGAAATGCCAGTTCCTGAATCAATACCATATAGGTTTTTCGATGTTCAACAACATATAATTGAAAGAAAAAGAAAAGCACAAGAAGTTTTAAAAGCTAGATCGAAAGAGGTGGATATAGACACATCTTCTTTTAGCGGATTAAATAATAATGATTCTGATTCTTCAAAAAAGACTTATGCAAATAAAGATAATTTAAATTCTAATGTAAATCAAGATAAACCAATAGCAGAAGGACTTGGAAAACTTTCATATAATGATTTATATGAAAATAGTGATGTTGATCCTATATCTCATGTTGAAGATAAGAGAGAGACTAAGAATAATGATGATTTTGATTTACAATCAGAATTGGAGTCTAAATTTGATAAACTTTTTGGAAAAGCTAATAAAAATAACAATTAAAAAGACCTTATATAGGTCTTTTTTATAATCTATTTTGTATTTGTTGTAATTTAAAGATTTATATAGTATAATTTATTTGTAAATTGGAGGATAATATATGGATAAAGTAAAGGGAATAGCTATAATTATTATTGCTATTGTTTCTGTAATAGTTACTGTATTAGTAGCTAATGTTTTGCTAGACACTACAGGAAAAGTAAATCAAGGAAATTATAGAATAAGTGATGTTATCGTAAGATCTAGTGCTGATGTAAAAGAGGTTCAAGATGAAAATGTGGAACTAACTAAACTTTCAGATATGATTTTTGATATAACTCAAACAAATCAAATATCTATATTAATTGATCCAAATGTTAAAGCAAATAATATTAGAATTGAAAATTTAATGGTATCAGATCCAATATTAAGAGGCAAAATGGAAATATATCAAAATGAAGACAAAAAATATGATATAACTCCAGAGTTAAAAAGCATTGAATTGGATTTAGAACAAGAAAATGAAAAATATGTATTAAATTTATATATAAATAATAAAGATGTGTTAACAGGTCAAAGAGTTGCAGAAAATGTAGAGACTATTCAATATGATGCAACTATGTTTAAAACTTTAGGAATAGATATATCTTCTTTAAAGTTTAATGTCTCTTTTGATTTATTAATTACTGATGAAGCTGGTAATACTGTAAAGACTACAATAGCGTTAAATATGCCTACAGAAGAGACTGTAGAAAAGGGAATGTCAATATTAAAACAAGATACATCAGATTATATTTTTACTATTATTTAAAGATAACTATTGAATTTAAATAGAATATATTGTATAATAATCCTATGCCAAGCGATAGAGTACTGTGAACCTTGTCAGATCCGGAAGGAAGCAGCAATAAGCAATATACTCTATGTGCTTGGTTTTTTGTGAGGTGAAAGAGTTGGGATATATAGCATTATATAGAAAATATAGACCTAATACTTTTGATAGTATAATTGGTCAAGAGAATGTTACAAAAATACTAAAAAATCAAATTAAAAATGGAAAGATATCTCATGCTTATTTATTTAGTGGAACAAGAGGAACTGGAAAAACTAGTGCAGCTAAAGTATTTGCTAGAGCAATAAATTGTCTTAATCCACAAGATGGAGAACCTTGTAATGAATGTGCAGTTTGTAAAGGAATACTTGATGGGAGTATAACAGATGTCATAGAAATGGATGCAGCATCAAACAACAGTGTTGAAAATATTAGGCAGATTAGACAAGAAGTTGTTTATGCTACAGTTGATGTAAAATATAGGGTATATATAATAGATGAAGTACATATGCTTACAACAAGTGCCTTTAATGCTTTGCTTAAAACTCTTGAAGAGCCACCAGAAAATGTTGTATTTATACTTGCTACTACTGAACAGCATAAAATTCCTGTAACAATTCTTTCTAGGTGTTTAAAGTTTGAATTTAATAGAATTTCTGAGGAAAATTTGTATAAGAGAATAAAATATGTCCTAGATTGTGAAGGAGTAAAATATGAAGATGAAGCGTGTAAATATATTGCAACTCTAGCAGATGGAGCAGCAAGAGATGCTTTAAGTATATTAGATAGATGCATATCTGAGACAGAGGACGTATTAAAATATAAAGATGTAGAAAATATTGTTGGAGCAATAGATAAGGATATAATAAAGAATGTAGCAGATTGTATAGTAGATTATAATTATTTAAAAGCTTTAGAATTTATCGATGAGATAATAAAAAAAGGAAAAGATTTAAGACAATTTACTTTTGAAATTACTAATGAGTTTTTAAATAGAATGGTAGATGATGAGTCAAATAAAAATAGATATTCTAATATAATAGATAAACTATCATCTTTAGATAATGAACTAAAATCTACAACTAGAAAAGAAATAGTATTAAAGTCATGTATTGTTCAGCTTTGTAATCAAATAAGTAGTAAGAGCAATATACAGAGTGGTGAAAGTAAATTAAATAATATTTATATACAAAAAATAGAAAAATTAGAAAAGCAAATAGCTAATTTACAAGAATATATTAAAAATAATAAAATAAATATAGAAGAAGTAAAAGTTATACCGGATAATAGAGTAAAAGAAACTGTAAAAAATATTGAAGCTTTTCAAGTAAAAGAAGAAAAATTAACAGAATTTCCTAATACAGAAGAACTTAAAAAAGCAATAATTGAAAAAGGAAAAATAAAGGTATATTCTGCTCTTGCAGGTGCAAAAGTATACGTAGATGATGTTGTAAAAATTATTACAAAGAATACTTTTGCATATAATATTTTAAAATCAGATGAGAGCATTGATACTATAGCACAAGTATTATATGAAAAATATAAGATAAATAAGAATATAATATTAGAATTAAAAGGAGCAAATGAAGAGTCCATTTCTAAAATAGAAAAGATATTAAAAGATAGTAATATTGAATATACAAAATTAGATTAAACTTGAAATATGAAAGAAATTATATTATAATAAACTTTGTGAAAGGATGGATAAATATGGGAAGTAAATATGGTGGATTTCCTGGTGGTGGAATGGGAAATATGCAAAATTTATTAAAGCAAGCACAGAAGATGCAAGCAGATATGCAAAAGAAACAAAGTGAAGTAGCTTCTAAAGAAATAGAAACTTCTGCAGGTGGAGGAGCTGTTGTTGTAAAGGCTACAGGAGATAAAGTTATAAAGGAAATAATAATAAAAAAAGATGTTGTAGATCCAGATGATGTTGAGATGCTACAAGATTTAGTCTTAACAGCAGTAAATGAAGCTTTAAAACAAGCAGATTCAATGATGGAAAAAGAATTGGGTGGTTTTAATATACCAGGACTTTTCTAGGTGATTAATATGTATTCAGATACAGTTAATAAATTAATTAATCAATTTGAAAAATTGCCAGGAATAGGTCATAAAACAGCGGTAAGGCTTGCTTTTTATATTCTTGAGGCACCAGAAGATGTCGCAAAGGAAATGTCAAAGACTTTAGTTGAAGCAAAAGAAAATGTAAAATTTTGTTCAATTTGTTATAATTTGACAGAGAAAGATCCCTGTGATATTTGTTCAGACAAAAAAAGAGATGATTCAACTATTTGTGTGGTAGAAAATGTAAAGGATGTAATTGCTATGGAAAAGACACATGAATATAAAGGATTATATCATGTTTTACATGGTGCAATCTCACCAATGAACAATATATCAGCAGGAGATATTAAGATAAAAGAATTATTAAGTAGACTTAGCGATGATAAAATAAAAGAAGTAATACTTGCTACTAATCCTACAGTTGAAGGAGAAGCTACAGCTATGTATATTTCTAGACTTATAAAACCGTTAGGTATAAATGTTACTAGAATTGCACATGGAATACCTGTAGGAGGAGATTTAGAATATACTGATGAAATTACACTTATAAAAGCTTTAGAAGGAAGAAGAGAAATGTAAAAAATAGGTGATATACTATTAACATATCACCTATTTTCTATAAAAAACTACAGTGTAGTTATAAATATTATTTGTAATTTAAAAGTTAATATACAAGGAGTATAAAATGAAAATTGGTTTTTTTGATTCTGGACTTGGAGGACTTACTGTTTTAAAAGAAGCAATAAAAAATGAAAAATTAAAGGGAGAGATATATTATTTAGGAGATAATAAAAATACACCATATGGAATAAAGAATAAAGACTTTGTAAAAATGGTAGTAGAAGATAATATTAAGACATTAGTAGAATACGGTTGTAATCCTATAGTTATTGCATGCAATACAGCTACCAGTTTATGTATTAAAAGTTTAAGAGAAAAATATAAAGACATTATCTTTATAGGCACAGAGCCAGCAGTAAAAGTAGCAGCTGATGCATATACACATAAAAAAATACTAGTACTTGCAACAAGTATTACTGTTAAGCAGGAGAAGTTATTAAATTTAATAGATAAATTAGGTATATCGGATTGTGTAGAACTTGTTGCTGCAGACAAATTAGTTAAGTTTGCAGAAGATGTTAACTGTAGTAATTTAAAAAAGGAAATATATAACTATATAGAAAAATTGCTATCAAAATATGATTTAAAAAAATTTAGTCACATTGTACTTGGATGTACACATTTTCCTTTGTTTTATGATGAATTTAAATATATAATTAACAAGTTATATCCTAATTGTGATAATATTAATATTGTTGATGGTGCAAAAGGAATTTCTAATAATTTAATTAAGAACATAAAAAATGTTGACAAAACTTATGATAACTTAAAAGACTTAAGAGTACATATTATTATGACAAAACCAAGTGAAGAATTTAAAATTAGAACTAAACAAATATTAGACTTACCTAAAATTGATATTGAATATAAATTACAATAAAATTACAAAAAAATTTCATGAAAATGTAGCAAAATTTTTTTCTACGTGATATAATTAGGATAGCTTTGAGTAAAGTATGAGGTGTATATATATGAATGATAAGAAAATCTTAATAGTTGACGACGAAAAGGCAATAGCAGATGTATTAAAATTTAATTTAGAAAAAGAAGGTTTTACTACTACTGTGGCTTATGATGGTGAAGAAGCTATAAAGCTTGCATTATCTATCAATCCAGATTTAATTTTACTAGATTTAATGTTACCTAAAATTGATGGATTTAATGTATGTAAGAAATTAAGAAAAAGCTTAGTTTGTCCTATTATAATGCTTACTGCTAAAGATGAAGTTGTGGACAAGATTATAGGGTTAGAACTAGGTGCAGATGATTATATGACAAAACCTTTTAGTATTAGAGAAGTTATTGCCAGAGTAAAGGCAAATTTAAGAAAACATGTTTTGCCTGATAGTGATGAAGATAAAAATTCATCAAAAAATAAAATAAAAATAAAGGATATGATTATAGATCCTGAAAGATATATAGCAATAGTAGGAGGAAAAACAATTGATCTTACTATAAAAGAATTTGAACTTTTAAAAATGTTATCTACAAATCCAAATCAAGTATTTACAAGAGAGCAAATACTAAGAGGAGTATGGGGATATGATTTTTATGGTGATGCTAGAACTGTAGATGTTACTGTGAGAAGATTAAGAGAAAAGATCGAAAAAAATTCAGCTGAACCACAATATGTTCAAACAAAAAGAGGTATGGGATATTACGTTTCAGCATAAAGTTAAGAAAGTGAGCTAAATATGAAGATTTCTATGAAAAAAATTATTAGGGCTATGTGTATAATTATGGTAGTTATAGTTTATATAACTACCATAATTTTATCCGGCTCTATTATTGATACAGATAATATATTTTCTAAAAATAATATAATTGTTTTTATAATATTTGTAGTATTAGCTTATATTATTTCAGTTATTATCTCAAATAAAATAGTTTCACCATTAAAAAAAATAGAAAAAGGAATGAAGTTTATAAGCGAAGGAAAGTTTCCAGATAATTTAAGAATAAAAGAAGAAAAAGAGTTTGAAGAATATAAAGAATTAGCAGACTCTTATTCATCTATGCTTAAAGTTATAAAAAAGAACACGTTTGATTTAAATAGTCAAGAAAGCAAAACTGAAATAATACTTGAGCATATGGCAGATGGAGTTATAGCTTTTTCTACTAGTAGACAAGTTGTTCATATGAATAAAGCTGCAATGAGGATGTTAAATATAACTCAAAACGAAGATACTTTTGAAAAATTATGCAAAAAATTAAATATTACTATCGATTTTGATAAAATTATGTATTTGCCTAATTATCAGAGTATGGAATTTAAAACTCAAATGGGAGAATTAGCTTTAAGCATAGTGTTTGCACCATTTTTTAGTGATGAGCTAAATCCTATGGGAATTATAATGATAGTAAGAAACATTACAGATAGTGTAAAAACAGATAATGTAAGAAAAGAATTTGTTGCTAATGTTTCACATGAGCTAAAAACACCATTAACGTCAATTAGAGGATATTCTGAAACAATAATGAATGGTGATCTTACATATCAAGAAATTATTAAATTCTCTAGAGTAATAAATCAAGAAGCTAATAGAATGAGTAGATTAGTTTCAGATTTGTTACAATTATCTAAGATAGATTATAATAGGGTAAATTGGAATAAAGCTACTTTAAATACTGTAGATATTTTGAAAAAAGTATGTGAAAAAGTAAGATATGAAGCAGAGCAGAAATCTCATAAATTGGAATTAATATGTGCAGATAAAGTACCATCAATTTATGCAGATAAAGATTCTATTGAGCAAATAGTCATTAATATTTTAACTAATAGCATAAAATATACACCTGATGGTGGACTTATTAGAGTGTATGCAGGACCTATTGATGATAGAGTATATATAAAGGTAATAGATAATGGAATAGGAATTCCTCAAAAAGATTTAAACAGGATATTTGAGAGATTTTATAGAGTAGATAAAGCAAGATCAAGAAAAATGGGTGGAACAGGTCTTGGCCTTTCAATAGTAAAAGAAATGGTTGACGGAAATAATGGTACTATAACTATAAATAGTAAATTAAATGAAGGTACAGAGGTTACAATGACTTTTCCAACAAAAAAAGATTAAGGAGTTAATTATGAATTACTTTGATACACATGCACATTATAATGATGAAAAATTTGAAGGAATTGTAGATGATGTATTAAGAAGATGCAAAGAAATTGGTGTTAAATATATTATAAATATTGGATATAATATAGAGAGTTCTATCAAAGCAATAGAACTTTCTAATAGATATAAAAACATATATGTTGCTATTGGTATACATCCGAGTGATGTGGAAAAATGTAGTGTGGAAGAACTTGAAGAGGTGTATAGAAAATACAATAATGGTAAAATTGTTGCAATAGGAGAGATTGGACTAGATTATTCTTACACTAAAGAGAATAAAAATGAACAAATAGAATTATTTAAAAATCAAATAAAGCTTGCAAATAAATTAAAATTGCCTATTTGTGTTCATTCAAGAGATGCATCTTTAGATACATATACAACATTAAAAGAATGTCCAGCAAAGTATGGCACTTTAATGCACTGCTTTTCACCGACTGAAGATTTAGTAAGACTTGTACTTGAAAATGGATATATGGTAGCTTTTGGCGGAAATATAACATATAAAAGAGCAGCGTCTTTTAGTAGATATATGAATATGATACCAGTTAATCAAATTGTCATAGAGACAGATTCTCCATATTTACCACCAGTTCCATTAAGAGGAACTTTAAATACATCAGAAAATCTTCCTATAATATTAGATAAATTGTCAGAATATAAAAATATTTCTAAAGATGAACTATCTCAAATAGTATACCGAAATTCGCTTGAATTTTTCAATATAAAAGAGGAGTAAGAATGTTTTCTTACTCCTTAAATATTTTGAGAATATAACCAAAAAGTTACAATGCTCAAATAAGAATACAAAACTAAATGTATTCCGCTAAAATATAAAAATTTAGGTGATGTAATGTATAAAAGATATGATAAAATACTATCCAAAATTCCACATATTAATATACACCAAAAACTATATATAAATTTAGCATATCTTAATGATAATATTGAAGATAATACTGTAAGTGATATAGTAACTAAATATATCAAAAAAACTAAATACAAATTTTTTGAGTTTTCAAAAGTTATACTATATCTATAAACGCTTATTCCTAATAAAATATATAATATAGGGTATAAATATTTAAATAAATTATAGTTTTTTGTTATGTGACTTACGGAGACTTTGAAATTTCTTATATCTATACAAGTAACTGTATGTATTAAAATAGCTATTACAGTAATGATAAATATAAAGGAAAATATCTTTTTATAATAGTCAAAGACTTTCATTACATCACCATTAATATTATGAGATAAAAAAAGAGTAATATACAAATTACTCTAAATAACCAATAAATGGCAAATTTCTATATTTTTCATTATAGTCTAGACCAAAGCCTACAACAAATTTATCAGGAATATCAAAACCAGTATAATCAGGTTCAATATTAAATTCTCTTCTTTCTTTTTTATCTAATAAAGTACAAATTTTAAGTGCTTTTGGACTTTTTTCATTAAAATATTTTTTTAAATAATATAGTGTTCTACCAGTATCAATTATATCTTCAACGATTATTACATTTTTGTTTTTAATATTTTGACTAATATCTAAGCTAAAATTAAGTTTACCTGTACTTTGTGTACCATTGTAGCTTGATACTTTCATAAAATCAAGTATTATAGATGAAGATATATTTTTTGCAAGTTCTGTAGTGAAAAAAATAGATCCTTTTAATATACAAATGATTATTATTTCTTCATTTTTAAAGTCATTTTGTATTTGTTGTGCTAATTCTTTTATTCTATTTTTTAAAGCATTTTCGTTAATTAGTGTGTGTAAAATCATAATAATTATCCTCCTGATTTTACAATTATATCATAGCTATAAATTAGATACAACAATATAATTATTAAAAGTGATAAGTTGACATAAATATCAAAAAGTGATATAATACTAATGATTATTTAAAAGAGAACATGAAATTTAATAATTTAATGAAAGGTGGGAGTTTTATGAATAAATCCAGATTATTTAAAACTTTTGCGACTTTAGTACTTATTTTTGTTTTTGCATATATTTTTTTGAAAAACAATCAAGCAACTCAAACAACTCAAGTTAGTGCTTTTGTAGATGAAACAAAATATGAAGTGTACAGTGGAAGGCAAGCTTATGAATATTATAGATCTATTTTAAATGAAAGCGAAAAAGTACTTTATGATGAGCTTAAAGAATCATATTTACAATTTAGATCGACTTTTTCTACAACATTAGATGAGATAAAAAGTAAAGAGTTAAAAAATGCATTTTCTGCAGTAATTCTTGATCATCCAGAAATATTTTGGATAGATTCATATTCTTCAATAGGTGACATATTTACAGGGACTATTAATACTAATATGGTTATACGTTTGAGATATACATTTACTAAAGAAGAAGCTTTAAAAATAAAAGAAGAGATAGAGCCAAAGTATAAAGAAATTATTAGGGAAGCTGAAAAATATAGATCTGATGAAAAAAAAGTAAAATATGTACATGATAAATTAATAGAAATAAGTACATATACAGGATACACGTATAGCCAAAAAAATAAGTTTCAATCTTTTGTTTCAATATTTGAAACTGGCGATACAGTGTGTGCAGGTTATTCATATGGATTTAAGTTTATAATGGATAATTTAGGTATACCTAGTATTTCAGTCGAAAATATAGATAGTACTGATTCCTCTCAATCTCATATATGGAATAAAGTATTATTAAATGGAAAATGGTACAATTTAGATATAACATGGGATGCACAATTATCTAATGATAATGAAGTATCGTATAAATATTATTTATTAGATAATAACGAATTTTATAAAGTTCATCAAAAGCCAAATATTATGATAAATGAATAGAGCAAGAAAAGCTCTATTTTTCTTTTTAAGATTACATAATATTTACTTTCGGCGAAATTTGTGATATAATATTATTGTACTTTTAGGAGGGCATAAAAATGAATATAAAAATAGATACATTATTAAATGAAGAAAAATATGAAGATGCAATAGAGCTTATTAAAGGTGAATATATAACTCTTTATGATAAAATGCTAAATAAAAAAAATGCAAAAAGACCACAAAATAATGATTTTTATTGCTATACTACAAAGGTAATCAATGAATATCCAGATCTAAAAAATAGATTAGATTATTTAAGAAATATAATACTACAAGATGATTTAAGCTATTTAAATGAAATTAGTGTATTAAAGAATACATATGATTATTTAAATTATAATTATTAGAAATAACATTATAGATTTTCTATAATGTTATTTTTTTGAAAAAAATATATAATTTTAGTGAAAATAAAGAAAAATATATATCTTTATGATATAATTTTTTCGGAGGTTGGTTTTATGAAATATTACGATGAGGATGTAGATAAAGTCTTAGCCTCTTTAGAAACCAGTGAAGAGGGTTTATCTACTAAAGAAGCAGAAGCTCGTCTTAATAGATATGGACTCAATAAATTAAAAGAAGTAAATAAGAAAAGTAAATTATCTAAATTTTTAGATCAATTTAAAGATATGATGATAGTAGTACTTTTAATAGCTGCTGTTTTTTCAGGTATAAGTTCATATTTAAATGGTGAAGCTTATACAGATACTATAGTAATAATTGCAGTTGTATTGTTAAATGCTATTATGGGATTTGCCCAAGAGCTTAAAGCTGAATCAGCAGTGGAAAGTTTAAAAAAGATGACTACACCAAATGCAAAAGTTATTAGAAATGGTCAAGTTATGATATGCTCTTCCGAAAAAATTGTCCCTGGAGATATTTTAAGCTTAGAAGCAGGAGATACTGTTCCTGCAGATGCTAGAGTTATATGGGAAGTATCTTCTAGTGTAGATGAATCAATGCTTACTGGAGAGAGTGAACCTATAGCTAAAGATACAGAAAAAGTGAATTCTGATGCACAAATTAATGAAAGAATAAACATGGTTTATTCAGGATGCAACGTTGTATATGGAAAGTTAAAAGCAGTTGTTGTAAAGACTGGTATGGAGACAGAGCTTGGAAAAATAGCTTCATCTGTTCAAAAAGACAAAGAAGTACTATCACCATTGCAGATAAAAATTAATAATATAAGTAAAGTCTTGTCAATTATAATTGCAATCATAATTGGATTTGTACTAATTTATGGAATTGCTAAGGGCAATGATACACTAGAAATTATAATGCTTTGTATATCTCTTGCTGTTGCTGCTATACCAGAGAATTTACCTACAGTTATAACTGTTACGTTATCTTTAGGTACTACTGCTATGGCAAAGAAAAATACAATAGTAAGAAAAATATCATCTGTTGAAACATTAGGCTCTATAGATATAATTTGTTCGGATAAAACAGGAACAATTACTCAAAATAAAATGACTGTAAAAGAAGTTATTTTTAATAATAAAAATTATAAAGTAGAAAAAGAGCCTATAGAAAATAGTGAGCTTTTAATAGACTTAATGGTATTATGTAATGACAGTAAAATTGATCCACAGAATAAAGAAAATTTAATAGGCGATCCTACAGAAACAGCATTATTTAAATATGCTATGGATATGGGATATAATCCACAAAATATAGTTAACGAAAATAAAAGGGTAGCTGAAGTACCTTTTGATTCAGATAGAAAAATGATGACAACTATAAATACTATTCAAGATAAAATTATAGTTGCAACAAAGGGAAGTTTAGATTCTTTACTTAAAAAATGTACTTCATATTATGAAAATGGAAATGTTTATGAATTAAATGAAAAACAGATACAAAAAATTTTAAATTTCGAAAAAGAAATGGCTCAAAAATCTTTAAGAGTATTATCTTTTGCATATAAGGTTATAAAAGAAGTACCACAAGAAGATGAATTGCCAGTTGTAGAAAATAATTTGACTTTCGTAGGCCTTGTTGGCATGATGGATCCTCCAAGAGAAACTGTAAAAGAATCTATTAAAACTTGTCGTGAAGCAGGAATTCGTCCTATTATGATAACTGGTGATAGTTTAAGTACAGCTACAGCAATAGCAAAAGAAATAGGAATTATAGAAGAAGGTACAGGAGTTATCGAAGGTAAAGAATTAGACAAGTTGAGCGATGAGCAATTAATAAAAGAAGTAAGTAAGTATAGTGTTTATGCAAGAGTGCAACCAGAACATAAGGTAAGAATAGTAAAAGCATGGCAAGCAAATAATAAAGTTGTTGCAATGACAGGTGATGGAGTAAATGATGCTCCTGCTATAAAACTTGCACATGTTGGAATTGGAATGGGAAAAACGGGTACAGAAGTCACAAAGAGTGTTGCAGATGTAATATTAATAGATGATAGTTTTAGTACTATTGTAGATGCAGTAGGTGAAGGTAGAAAAATATATGATAATATAAGAAATGGTATAATATATTCACTTGCAAGTAATTTTGCAGAAATACTTGTTGTTATAGTAGGATTATTTAATAATATAGAAATCTTTTTACCATTACACATATTATATATTAATTTAGCTACCGATTCTATTCCTTCAATATGTTTAGCTTTTGAAAAAGCTGCAAAAGGAATAATGAAAAGAAAACCTAAGCCTGTAAATGCACCATTTTTTACACCATTTGTTATAGCAAGTTTAGTTGTTTCTGCATTATTTAAAGCAGTATCTGTACTTGGAACTTATTATTTTGCAAATATTTATTATGGTCAAGATGTAGCAAGAACAATGGCGTTTTTATGTATGGTTGTACAAGAAATGGTATATGCTTTAAATTGTAGAAATTTAAAAGAGCCTATAGTAAAACAAGGAATTTTCTCAAACAAAGCTATGAATATAGGAATGTTAATATTAATAGTAATGCAACTTCTAGTATTCT
>ERZ1643249.1144-NODE-1144-length-27258-cov-4.681432_pt1 | contig 27258 bp, 28 predicted proteins | sample MGYA00579263_ERZ1643249 | MGnify/ENA primary metagenome ERZ1643249 (study PRJEB29033, sample SAMEA4952264) | chicken gut metagenome | biome: Broiler Chicken; feature: Gastrointestinal Tract; material: Caecum | place: Ireland | collected 2018 | study: Broiler...
CAGCCGATGTAATGTAGTAGGCGGTGTAAACCACCCTTTATACAGTACATCCCAGGATTATACGTGGATATTACAGATATAAACAGAAATTTCAAACATGAACACTTTCGGTCTTTGGTTTGCGAATATGCCAAAAAATACAATGTGATTTAATCACTTTGCCTATTAAGTGGGATTCCCTGCATTGTCCGTAAGTGCGGCGGCGAGCATCGGATTTTTACCCCAAAATCCATACCGGTCAAAAGGAAACGCCCCTCCTCATCTGGAGGTGCGTTTTCGTTTACAATATCCGTGGTAGATCCTTCTTTACGAAGTGCTACAAAACGGCCGGTTTCTTTTTGCTGCACAAAAGCGGGAAACAGATTCTTTCGTCCGATATTTTGGCGTTGCCTGATGAATAGGTGCGCCTGTTTTTGTTAGATGCTTTCGGACGGCGGTTTTCTCGCCGTCCGTTTTTTCTTTGAAAAAATAGGACAGCTGTGCGGCATTACATCTTTTATTGTATTTAAAGGAGATAGTATATCATGTCGCTGATACAAATTCAAAACCTTACATTTTCCTATGATATCGGCGAAAAACCACTGTTTGAAAATGTTTCGCTGTCGATCGATACAAATTGGAAACTCGGGCTGATTGGACGCAATGGCCGAGGGAAAACGACGCTTTTGAAACTGATGCACGGGGATTATCGCTATCAAGGCGGGATTTCCGCAAGCGTATCTTTCGAGTATTTCCCCTATCCGATTTCCTATCCGGAAGAGCTTGCCATCGAAATAGTCGAAGAAATTGTACCGGGAATTGAACAATGGCAGATTATCCGTGAACTCACCCTTTTGCAAACCGACAGCGAAATATTATGGCGTCCCTTTTCCTCACTCAGCAAAGGGGAACAGACCAAGCTTTTACTGGCTGCTCTTTTTTTGCGGGAAAACCGTTTCCTTCTGATTGACGAACCTACCAACCATCTCGATGCGGCCGGTCGTGCGGCAGTCGGCGCCTATTTGAGCCGGAAGAAGGGATTTATCCTTGTCTCCCATGACCGTACGCTGTTAGACAGCTGTATCGACCATGTTTTGTCAATCAATCGAACAAATATCGAACTGCAGCGCGGCAACTTTTCCTCTTGGGATGAAAACCGCCGCAAAACAGAGCAGTTCGAAGAAACAGAAAACGACAAGCTGCGCCGCGACATACGCCGTCTGTCCGCCGCGGCCCGCAATGCTGCGGGATGGTCTCAGCAAATTGAGCGTTCCAAGTATGGAGAAGGGCCTGTCGACCGCGGTTTTATCGGCCATCAATCCGCAAAAATGATGAAGCGTGCCAAAACATTGGAAAAGCGGCGCAACAAAGCTGTAGAAGAAAAGTCTGCGCTACTAAAAAACAAGGAACAGATACACACGCTAAAACTTTCACCACTTACTTTCCGGCTAAACCGTTTGTTCACCTGTTCTAATATGACCGTTGCATACAGCGGGGATCCGGTATTCAATCCTGTTTCCTTTGAAATGTTCCGCGATGAACGCGTTTGTGTAATGGGAAAAAATGGGGCTGGAAAATCAAGCCTTCTAAAAGCCATATTAGGCGAAACGCTTCCTATACGCGGAGACATTCAAAGGCCCTCCGATCTACGTATTTCCTATGTCCCTCAGGATACCTCGTTTTTATCCGGCAGCCTATCTGAATTTGCAGCAAAACAGGAAATATCCGAAAGCCTGCTGCGCGCAATTTTGGATAAGCTTGCTATGGGCAAGGATGAATTGGAACACGACCTTCGCTCCATGTCTGCCGGTCAAAAGAAAAAAATCCTGATTGCAGGCAGCCTTTGTGAACAAGCACATCTTTATATTTGGGATGAACCGTTGAATTATATTGATGTCATCTCCCGCATTCAAATTGAAACGCTTCTGCTCTCCTTCCCTTCCACCATGCTGTTTGTTGAACACGATGCAGCTTTTTGCTCTAAAATTGCAACCCGCACCATTTCCTTATCACGTTAACAGCACAATGCACACAGAGGCCCTCTTATTCATAGAATGAAAAGACGCAGGGCTGCGTCTGATTCAACTAAAGATAAGGAGTGTTTCTGCATGCCAACACCTTTAAATAACCAGGCCTCTGTAACCTACACCTATCAAGGAAGCACGGAACAAGGAACCGCCAATTCCAATATTACTACGACTACATTGCTTGATCCATACAGTATGACAGCGGTTAAAATTCCGGTCTTCACAACCTTCCGCAATGGTGACCGTCTTACCTATCTGATCCCGATCCGGAACACCGGAACAGGTACGTTGTACAACGTGACGATATCGGATAACCTTGGTTCGGCCGGCGGAGATCCGCCTACTTCCTATTTTCCTGATTCCGCTTACGTTTATGCCGATGGAAAATTAACTGCCTTGGTTCCAAAAGTGGCTGTCGGTACGGTTTCCTTTTCCCTGCCTTGCCCGATCTCTTCCGGTCAGGACGCTTTATTGATTTTCGGTACAAAGGTCGACAACGCTCTCGAAAATACAGTTTCTTCCATTCGAAACACTGCCACGGTCACCGCAACAGGTGGAAGTACTTCCGGCACGCTGGTCACCGTAACGCCAGCTCCTACCGCCACGGTAACACGGGAACAATACGCTGATCTTTCAATCTATAAGCAAGCGGATAAATCGATTGTACAAGTGGGCGATACTCTGACATATACCTTTACACTGACCAATACAGGATCTGAGGCGGCAACCGGCGTTACCATAACAGATATATTACCCGCCGGCTTTTCTGTCAGTTCCGTATCTTTGGCAATCGGCGGACAGTCAACCGTTCTTCCTACCGGCAGCTACGCTTTGGACACCGCCACCAATACGCTGACAGTTCCAACCAAAGGAACCGTATCCATCACAGTCCCGGCCATGTCTGCCGGTACACCGGGCGTTGCAGTTTTAACAGTCTCCGGCACAATTGTCTCTCAACCATAAACCATCGGCAGTTTAAAATTCCTGTTTTAGGTTACTGAAAAGCAATGCAAAAAAACGCGGGTAAAAAGTAAATGCTTAAAAAGGTCTTTGCGATCTAAGAAGCGGCGGCAATAGTGCAAAAAAATCAATCTCAATATCTCTTGTTCTCAAAACGTTTACCGCATACCTTGTGCATCAACCAAATAGGAAAATAAAAAGGACGGCTTAAAGCCGTCCTTTTTATTTTCCTTAACAGGATTATTCACCTTTCATTTTTGCAAAGCAATCGCTGCAGTAAACCGGGCGGTCTTCTCTCGGCTTAAAAGGCACACGTGCCTCTGCTCCGCAAGCGGCGCAGGTTGCAGTATACATCTCTCTTTGCGGTCTTGCGCCGCCATTCTTACGCGCCATGCGGCACTCCTTACATCTCTGCGGCTCATTTTCGAAGCCTTTCTCCGCGTAAAACTGCTGCTCACCAGCGGTGAATACAAACTCCGCGCCACAGTCTTTGCAAATGAGGGTTTTGTCTTGATACATGTTAAATACCTCGCTTAGGATAAATTTTTTACCGCCCGTCGACGGGGTCGCACCGTCTATTGGAAACCAATGCTTGATTTAAGAAAGCTGACAGGGCATATAATAAAACAGCACCCGCTGTTATGGACCGGGATCTGATTTTACAGATCGTTCAGAACTGCTTTCAGCTTTCTTCTTGCCCGCTGCAGGGCATTATCCACCGATTTCGGCGAGGAGTGAAGCTTTGTTGCGGCACTTTCGTATCCGCAGCCGTTCAGATAAAGAAAGAAAACCTCTTTCTCATAGGGAGAAAGCGTCTGGTTAATCAGCCGTTCTACCTCTGTCACTGTTTCCCGACTGATAAATAACCCTTCCGGATCGCCGTCCTCGCAGTATCCGACATCCCCAAGCTCATCGATCGACAAAGCATCTAAATGAATACGGGATTTCTTCGCCAAAGAGGCGGCGCGCATATTTTTTAAGCTGTTGCCGACACAAGTATATGCATAAGTGCGAAAGGAAGCACCACGCTGCGGGTCATATGAACGAATAGCACTCATAAGTCCCATATATGCCTCTTGCAGTAAATCCTCCGGATCACTGCCGACTACCGCAATACGGGATACAGACATGTGCACAAGACCGGCATATCGTGCAATCAAAGCTGCTGCCGCTCTCTGGCTGCCGCCGCGGCATTGCCGGATCAGTGAAAGATCGCTCTCTTCTATATAGTCCGCCTTTTTTCCTTGCTCGCACATACTATTCCACCGACTACAACTATTTATTATAGTATAGTTTTCTTTTCCCCCATTGTCAAGTCCTTTTTCAACAGTTTATACAAAAAATTTCTTCATTTAAAAATGCTTTCTGAATTTAAAGCAAGATCCGAAAGGATCTCCAATCCATACCACGTCTGTTTACCATATCGTGATGAGCCTTAGCTAAAAGCCGCACTTCATAAAGCCCAGCTGCTGCAGCAAATTGTAAAAAGGAAGCGCCCCAACAAAAGAGCACGAGCATCCCTTCTCCCGCTTTTACATATGCCGGCCAAAAACCTGAAATGCCTTATTCGGATCCATACTATAATTTCTCTCCCAATTAAGCACAATGCCTTGTTCGTCAAATGACACGGTCACATCGTCGATAAAAGGCGTCGTGTTCCAAACGAGCCGCATGCACAGTGTTTTTTCATCTTTCCATGCCATACTTGAAGCACACTGCTCATAAAAGAATGTAAAGCTGCCGCATTCCTGTTTTTCAAAACACCCTTTTCCTTCTTTAAAGCAGCCATATCCAAGCGGCAGCGTACAGCTGCGGCGTCCAATCCCTCTTGTAAACGGCGGCATATCGCAAAGTTCCATTGTAAACGTCGGATTCGTTTTTGAAAAATCAAAGCGTACAGATGCAATACCAGCAGGGTTTTGGGAGAGCGCATAGGTAATGCCGCTGTATTCTGCGGATGCAGTAACCGCTTCTTTTCCCTGTACCGGACAAATAGAAAGTTCTTTTAAACGTTTGCACAACGTGCTATAAGCGGAGGGATCAGGCGGAAGCGGTTTTTCATGCACTGCCGGAAGGATCGTCTCCCAAAGCACATCAAGCGGATCCTGAAGCCAGCCGGTTCCCTCATTCATCACGATTACCATATCCTGCTTCGGAAGGACAATACAATACTGGCCGAATGCACCGTCTCCACGATAAACACCTTCTGGCTGGCAGCGCCAAAACTGATAGCCATAGCCCTGCTTCCAATCCGGTGTTTCCCCGTGATTTTGATTGTCGGTCTGTTTGGCCGTTGCTGCATCAATCCATGCAGGATCTAAAAGCTGTTTTCCTTCCCACATTCCACGGTTTAAATAGAACTGACCGAATTTTGCTAAATCTTCAAGATGCACATTTAATCCATACCCACCGGTTGCATTACCCATAGGGCACTTTTCAAAATACCAGCCATGGATCCCCAGCGGCTCAAACAGCCTCGGCGCCAAATACTCGTCCACCGTCTGACCCGTCAGCTTAGTCAGAATAGCGGACAACATATATGTAGCGCAGGTATTATACGTAAAAATTGTCCCTGGCTCACAGTCCACATAGCTTTCAAGGAATATTTTGACCCAGTCCTTATTAAGTTCACCAAGCATATGCTGCGGCGCTACGGAATGTCCTGTATTCATTGTCAGAAGATGCTTAACGCGCATTTTTTCCATATTCTCACACGGACGGCACGAAAGCTTTTCCGGAAAAAAGTCCACAACCCGGTCTTCTATAGACAGTAGCCCTTCCTGCACAGCAAAACCAATTGCTGTAGAAGTGAACGATTTGCTTAGTGAAAACAGCATGTGTGTAAGATCCGGTCGATACGGCGCATACCACCCCTCGGCAAATACCTTGCCATGCCGCAGAAGCATTATTCCGTGCACGCCGACACCTTTTTCCAAAAATCCGTCCAACATCCGGCCGATAGCCGCACTCTCAACCCCTGCTTCTTCGGGTGTAGTGCGGGGCAACCGCTTTTCAGACATGTTAATCAACCCTTCCTTTCAAAATATAAACGGGCAAAAACGGGCAGCCGCTTTGCCTTTAAATACATTTTAAAAAAGCGCAAAGTTTTCTGGCAATCAGTGCATGCCCTACGTCGTTCGGATGCAATCCATCCGGACAAAAGCGTTCCCTATTGGCGGGGACAGATGGTACAATCCCTCCCTGCGCATAGAGGTCAAGCACAGGGATACTATATTCTGCCGCTATCTCTTTGAGTAATTCTACATATTCCTTCAAAGTATAACCTGTTGCCGTATTCTTCACAGTTTCTTCAGTCCGATGCAGAGGTGTAAGTACAACCACCCCATCCGGATATTTTTCTGTCAATGACTGAAAAAGCACATGGAGCGCACCGCAATACGTTTCCGGCGTGTGATCGTTTCTGCTGCCGATCGGAGCCGTACCATGCCCGTAATCATTTGTCCCGCCAAATACAACCACCAAATCGGCGTCCGCATCAAGCGTGCGGCATCTATCCGAAAACGAAAGGCCGCCGTCATCCGGCTGCGCTGCAATACGCGTACCGCCGATTCCACAATTAATGGCCGCACGCAGGCCAAGTTCGCGCTTTACCCGCTCGCAGTAAATATTCTGTGGATCAGACACGCCAACCCCTTCCGTTATACTATCTCCTAAAAAAACTGCTTTTTTCCCCTGAAGCCAGTGCGCCTGCACAATATGCGCCCCCTTCTGATTCATCCGATTCTCAAAAATATGTTTAAGATGATGATAGCACAAAACCCTGCTCTTTACAATAAGATTTTGTCCTTATATAAAAAGCCGCGTTGATCCGGACGGTTTCCGTGTAGCCCGCTTATTTTACCCGAACGCCGGTGAAAACAACTTTGAAACTCTTGGCTGTCTCCATGCAGGATATACATGAAATGCACCGGTTTTTACCTCTTTTCTATAAAGATACGAACCCTATACATGATTTTTTCGCATTTTCATAGTATGGACACAATTTCATGCTATACTAATTTAAATTACAGACAGAAAAAAGGAGCGAATCAGATATGACAAACAATAACGACACGCGGTTCTCGGAAATCACTCCTGAAATTTATGAACTTTCCAAACTTTGCACGGAGAACGGACAAATCTGCCCCGCTCTTTATACGCAGTATCAGGTTAACCGCGGCCTGCGCGATGTAAATGGAAACGGCGTTTTAACAGGCCTTACCGAAATTTCTGAAATCCAGTCCAGCAAGCTTGTTGACGGCAAAAAAGTATCTTGTGAGGGAAAGCTTTTTTATCGCGGATATGATGTTGAAGAACTGGTAGCCGGCTTTTTAAAAGATAACCGCTTTGGTTTTGAAGAAACCGCTTTTCTTTTGCTTTTCGGACAACTTCCAGATAAAGCACAATTGGCAGACTTTAACGCTTTGCTTGCGCACTACCGCTCTCTTCCAACCAGTTTTGTGCGCGATATTATCATGAAGGCGCCAAGCCGCGATATGATGAATACGCTTGCAAGGAGCGTGCTCACACTTTACTCCTATGACGACTCCGCCGATGATATCAGTATTCCGAATGTTCTGCGCCAATGCCTGCAGCTGATCGCATTGTTCCCAATGCTCAGCGTATACGGATATCAAGCCTACAGCCATTATCACGATGGAAACAGCCTGTTTATTCACAGCCCGGTTCCGGAGCTTTCTACTTCGGAAAATATCCTGCATATTCTCCGTCCGGACAGCCAATATACAGAACTGGAAGCGCGTATTCTGGATTTGGCGCTTGTACTGCATGCCGAACACGGCGGCGGCAACAACTCTACCTTTACGACGCATGTTGTCTCCTCTTCCGGTTCGGATACCTATTCGGTCATTGCTGCGGCAATCGGCTCTTTAAAGGGACCGAAACACGGCGGCGCAAACATTAAAGTTGTACAAATGTTCGACGATATGAAGAATACGCTTTCCGACTGGAATGACGAAGGGGAAATCCGCGATTATCTGTGCCGTCTGCTGCGCAAAGAAGCCTTTGACCGGGCAGGGCTAATCTATGGAATGGGGCATGCCGTCTACTCCCTGTCAGACCCGCGTGCCAATATATTCAAAGGTTTTGTTAAAAAGCTTGCCGAAGAAAAGGGAATGGATAAAGAGTTTGCACTTTATTCAGCGGTTGAGCGTCTTGCACCGGAAGTTATATCAGCAGAACGCCGCATCTATAAAGGCGTCAGCGCAAACGTTGATTTTTATTCCGGCTTCGTCTATAACATGCTGGGACTGCCGACTGAGCTGTTTACGCCAATTTTCGCAATTGCGCGTATTGCCGGTTGGAGCGCGCATCGAATTGAAGAGCTGATCAATGCAGGTAAAATCATCAGGCCCGCATATAAAAATGTACAGGAGCGCCGCGCCTACATTCCAATGGAAAACCGATGATACTACTCTTTATCTTTTGCATAAAATAAGGAGGTAGTTCCTGTGAAATATGATTTTACCACGCTTATGGATCGGCATGGTAAGGACGCCATCGCCCTTAACCATATTCCGATTCCAGACGCACAGATCCGTACAGGCTTTTCCCGCATCCCAATGTGGGTGGCAGATATGAATTTTCCAACAGCTCCTTCCGTCGTCAACGCCATAGCAAAACGGATTGCCCATCCTGCTTTCGGTTATTTCGATATACGCGATGAATATTATGACGCGGTTATCAATTGGCATAAGACAAGGAATGGGATACAGGATTTGACGCGGGCATGCATTGGCTATGAAAATGGTGTGCTCGGCGGTCTGATTTCCGCCGTCCGCGTACTGGCGGAAGATGGTGCAAAAATTTTAATCCACACACCCGCTTATATCGGGTTTACCGGATGTCTTACCAACAACGGCTATCATATTGTACACAGCCCCTTAATACGCGATGAAAAAGGGATTTGGCGCATGGATTTTGACGATATGGAACAAAAGCTCCGGGAAGAGAAAATTCATGTCGCGGTATTTTGCTCCCCACACAATCCCTGCGGACGCGTTTGGGAGCAATGGGAAATCGAAAAAGCGATGGACGTTTTCCGCCGGAACGATTGTTATGTTATCAGTGACGAAATCTGGTCTGATCTTCTGCTGGACGGGCATCGCCATATTCCCGCTTATTCTGTATCTGAAGACGCAAAGATGCGCACAGTGACTTTGTATGCACCGAGCAAGACATTTAATCTGGCAGGCCTGATAGGCGCATATCATATTATTTACAATCCATACCTACGCGATCGTGTGGAAAAGCAATCTTCTCTTTCCCACTATAACAGCTGCAACGTCTTATCCATGCACGCTTTAATCGGCGCATACAGCCCGGAAGGAGCCGAGTGGGTTGACGAATTGCGCCAAGTGCTTTCCCGCAATATGGAGTATGCCTGCTCTTACATCACGACACACTTCAAAGGGGTTTCTTTTGCGAAGCCGGAAGGCACCTATATGCTGTTTTTGGATTGTGAAGCATGGTGCCGCTCTCACAATAAAACCATTGATGCGCTGCAAAGGGCTGGAATTGCCTGCGGCGTCATCTGGCAGGATGGTCGTCCCTTCGGCGGGGCATACAGTATCCGTATGAATCTTGCGCTGCCATTTTCACTGGTAGAAGAAGCGATGGAACGTCTGGACCGTTTTGTATTTTCTGGTGGGACTGAATAAATAAACTTTGTGCATAGCCTAAAACGGCATATTTTAAAGCAGAGGCAGCAAAAAGGGAAGAGGGTACGCCCCTCTTCCCTTTTTGCTGTTAAGACCATATTATTTCACGAATGGAGATGCAGCTATATGTTTGTTTTATTATATTCCGTTAAGCAGGATAAACAAGCTGCTCAGGCGTCCAATCTTTTAATACAACGCTCATATCTGCCGCAACAGCTTTTGCTCCTTCCAAATCATGCTCCAAGTAGTTGCCGCACTCTTTCCGTTCACTTCCCGGTATCTTTCCTGAAAAGTTTTGGATAAAAGCAAAGCTTTCTTGCACAAGACGTATTGCATTTTCATGCTTTAACGTATCGCGCACCAACAAATAAAAGCCCGTACGACAGCCCATCGGCCCTACGTAGATGATTTCACTGCCATAAATCGAATTCCGCGCATATGTTGCGAACAAGTGCTCAAACGTATGCATTGCACCGTTTGTAAGATAATCTCCTGCATTTGGCACTTTCATACGAATATCATATGTTATCACATCCCCATCCTTGCGCGAAAGATACATTCCCTTTCTAAGCAGGTCATGATCCACATCAAAACTTGCAATCCGTTTCATCTTTTCCTCCCTAAACATTTGGTTCAGAATAAAACTGCCATATTGGCCTTCTCTCTTTTTCTTTATCTTATCACGCTTTTTTCAAAACAGCAAGTTAGAATGGATAAAAAAGGGAACTGCCTTTTTGTGATACAATAAATATGCCGTCTTTTGCCCGACAGAGAATTTTCAAACATTTCGACAAGGCGATACCGTCATATTTAAAAAGTGCTGGCCATTCAAAAGGCCTCATGCTATTATTAAACAGAAAAAAGGGCGTCAAAAAATCCTGTTGGCTTTGCTTTCGTTTTCCTTAAAAATAACCTTTCTCAAAAGACAGCGTGTTAAAAATGCAGAATTGTTTTCAAACTGTATCTGCGGTATAATAAAAAAGCGGAGAAATCGCCGGACTATTCGGTTTGTACATGAAAAATCGTATTTTTTTATTGACAAGCCGTCCTGCTTTCGATATAATAAATAGGCATGGCAATTGAGGTGTGATTATGGTACTGAATCTAAAGCAGATCTTTGACATAACCGGTGAAAACCTGTCGTTTTCTTACGATATGGATCTCTCGGAATATCCGCTTTATGGTGCTTATCCGTTTATCACTCCTGTACACTTAGAAGGCGAGGTTAAAAACAGGGCCGGTGTAGTGGAACTCCATTATACTGCACAGTTTACACTTTCCCTTGCCTGTGACAGATGCCTTACGGATTTTACGCGCGATTACACGCTGCCGTTTTCTGAAATCCTTGTGTCAAACGGGGATACGAACGATGACGAGTATATTGCGGCGGAAGACGGCATGCTTGACATGGATGCGCTTGCCGTATCAGATATCCTTCTGACTCTACCATCCAAGCAGCTTTGCAGGGACGACTGCAAAGGTTTGTGTCCAATGTGCGGCATGAATTTAAATAATGGTGTCTGCCAGTGTAAGAAAAAAGAGATCGATCCGCGGCTTCAGGCCCTGGGCGATTTGCTTCAATAAGCAAATACTTTAAAGGAGGTGCCAAAATGGCTGTTCCAAAGAGAAAAGTATCCAAAGCAAGACGTGATAAGAGACGTTCTAATGTATGGAAGCTTGACGTTCCGGCATTTTCCAAATGCCCGCAGTGCGGCGAGCTGAAAGCCCCGCATAAGGTCTGCGTAAACTGCGGTTATTACAAAGGCGTTCAGGTGCTGAAAAAAGAGGCGTAATCCGTCTTAGCCTTTTAAGGCAGGGCTTTTTTCAACCAGCCCTGCTTTCGCTTGTTTAAAAAAGCTGCCGTCCGAAGCTTTTGTGGCGGCAGCTTTTTTGTTTTTTCCTCGAGGATCATGATATCCCTTTTAAAAGGTGCAAGGAGGCATTTTTTTGAGTGTTACTGTCTTTTCTGTGGATGCAAAAAGCCCCGCTGCAAAAAAGCATATCAAGCCCGGTGATATCCTTCACACAATAAACGGCAATGATATAAATGACGTGCTTGACTATGATTTTTATGCTGCGGATAGCCGTCTTGTACTCCAAATGACTTCCGCTTCAGGAAAAGAACGAACAGTTCGGATTAAAAAGGATGAGTATGCCGATCTGGGATTATCGTTTGAAACATATCTAATAGATAGACAGCACACTTGCCGCAACGATTGTATTTTCTGCTTTGTAAATCAAATGCCTCCCGGTATGCGTGAGAGCTTGTACGTAAAAGATGACGATGCCCGCCTCTCTTTTTTGTTTGGCAACTATATTACCTTAACAAATATGCCGGATTCGGAAATTGACCGGATTATTAAAATGCATATCTCCCCCATCAATGTATCTGTCCATACAACCAATCCGCAGCTAAGGTGCAAAATGATGAAAAACCGTTTTGCCGGCGAGGCATTACAAAAGCTGTACCGACTTGCCAAAGCCGGTATCGGCATAAATTGCCAGCTTGTGCTCTGCCCGGGCATGAACGACGGGACAGAACTTGACCGCACACTTGCGGATCTTTCCGCATTTTATCCGGCGGTACAGACCATTGCATGCGTTCCGGTTGGCGTCACAAAGTATCGTGAAGGGCTTCCCCATCTTGAGCCATATACCCAGAAAACTGCTGCAGAGACGATCGATCGGATCGAAACGTTTTCATCGGCTTTTTTAGAAAAACATGGCTGCCGCCTTGCTTTTCCAGCAGACGAATTTTTTATTCTGGCAAAGAGAAGTATACCGGAAGCAGACTATTATGAAGATTTTGGACAGCTTGACAACGGTGTTGGGATTATCGCTTTGCAGCGGAAGGAATTCTTAGATGCGCTTGAAACGATTCCGGAAAGCAACAACTTCCGCCATGTCACCATTGCAACCGGTGTTGCTGCAGCACCTTTTTTAAAACAGCTTGTTGACGCAGCGAAAAAGAAATGGCATAATTTAAAGTGTGATGTTGTGGCAATTCAAAATGATTATTTCGGGCATACCATTACTGTTGCCGGACTCATCACCGGTACTGATTTGACTGCCCAACTCAAAGGCAGAGAGCTTGGCTCGGAACTTTTGCTTCCAAACTGTATGCTGCGCCACGAACAGGATCGTTTTTTAGACGACATGCTTCTTTCCACCGTCTGTGAAGTGCTCGGTGTGAAAGTACGGCTTGTTTCAAATGACGGCGCAGATGTGCTTGCTGCAATCATCGGGCAGGATTCCATTTAAGTTGCTATATATACCTTTTTATAGCTATCCTGCCTTTTTAGACAAATCCACCGGTTTTCCGGTACAGCATACAATGAGTGCAGGCACAGCCTGTCGGCGTGCCGCTTGCCGAAAAAAAGCGGCAGAACGGAGGTTATCTTTTTGGCAAAGCCTGTTGTTGCGGTGGTAGGACGGCCAAATGTCGGAAAATCCACCCTTTTTAATAAATTAATCGGACAGCGCCTTTCAATTGTCGAAGATACGCCCGGTGTAACACGTGACCGGATTTTCGCAGACTGTGAGTGGCTTGACCATACGTTTCTGCTGATAGATACCGGTGGAATTGAACCAAAATCCAACGACGTTATTCTGATTCAGATGCGGCGTCAGGCCCAGCTTGCCATTGAAAGCGCTGATGTTATTATTCTTGTAACCGATGTCCGCGAGGGTTTGACCGCATCGGATCGGGATGTAGCGGAGATGCTGCGTAAAAGCGGAAAGCCTGTAATCGTCGCGGTGAACAAATGCGATGCTATCGGGGAGCCGCCTGCGGAGTTTTATGAATTTTACAATCTTGGACTTGGCGAAGTTTTTCCTCTATCCGCTGCGCATGGTCACGGCACAGGTGATATATTAGACGCCGTACTTGAACATTTGCCCTCACAGGCAGATGGAGATGGCTACGATGAAGCATATACAAAGGTTGCTGTTATCGGCAAACCGAATGCTGGAAAATCTTCTCTCATTAACCGCTTGGCTGGAGAAGACCGAATGATCGTCTCCGATATAGCAGGCACTACTCGGGATGCTGTAGATACTATTGTAGAAAACGAATTCGGAAAATATGTTTTTATCGATACCGCCGGTATCCGCCGTAAATCAAAGATACTGGAAAAGGTCGAACACTACAGCGTGCTGCGCGCATATATGGCAGTGGAGCGCGCGGATGTCTGTGTTATCCTCATTGATGCGCTGGAGGGGTTTACGGAGCAGGATTCGAAGATTGCCGGATATGCCCATGAATCCGGTAAAGCTTGTGTCATCGCTGTCAACAAGTGGGACGCGGTGGAAAAGGACGACAAGACCATGCGTCAAATGAAGGAAAAACTCGAAAAGGACTTCAGTTTCATGTCCTATGCGCCTATCGTATTTATTTCAGCGCTGACTGGTCAAAGGCTGCATACGTTGTTTCAAACCGTCAACACCGTTAAAGCCAACAGTGAAGTGCGCATCACAACCGGACGCTTAAATGACCTGCTCGCCTATTGCACCGCGCGCGTACAGCCGCCCTCCGACAAAGGTAAGCGGTTAAAGATCTATTATATGACGCAGGCTTCCAACAAGCCGCCGACTTTTGTCTGCTTTGTCAACCGGGCAGACCTATTCCACTTTTCCTATCAGCGTTATCTGGAAAACCAGATCCGGGAAACTTTCAGCCTAACCGGCACGCCAATCAAATTTATTATCAAAGAACGCAACAATAAAGATACCAAAGCATAAGGAGACAGCAGCCATGGTCTGGAATACGGCATCAGTCCTCGTATTGATCGGAAGCATTCTGATCGCTTATCTGTTAGGCAGTGTAAATTTCGCTATTATCATTACAAAGCTTTTTAAAAAAGGCGATATCCGTGACTATGGCAGCGGCAATGCCGGTATGACGAACGTACTTCGTACTGTCGGGAAAGGTGCGGCGGCACTTACGCTGTTAGGCGATTTTTCAAAAGGAATCCTCTCTGTCTTAATTATGCGGCTCTTAATGTTCCTTTGCTGTGGAATAACGGATACTTCCCTTTTGGATTATATTGTAGCGCTTGCCGCACTTATGGGCCATCTGTTTCCGGTATTTTACGGCTTCAAAGGCGGAAAAGGCATTTTGGTCTCTGCAGGTGCCATGCTTATTTTGAATCCTTGGTCTTTGCTGATTTGTCTTGCCGTCTTTTTGTTGTTTGCATGTCTGACGCGCTATATTTCAGCCGGTTCTATCGCGGCGGGTATTACCTATCCTTTCGGCGTAATGTTTACCACATGGCTTTCTTTTGGATATGTCCATTGGGCTGAAGCAGGGCTTGCCGCTTTGATTGGGCTGGTTGTCATCCTCATGCACCATGCAAATATCAAGCGTCTTTTAAACGGCACAGAAAGCAAGGTTTCTTTTAAAAGCAAGAAGCCATGAAAATAGCAATTTTAGGATACAGCGGAAGCGGAAAGTCCACTCTTGCCCGTTTGTTGGCGGCGCGTTTTTCCCTTCCCTGCCTCCATCTTGACGCAGTACATTGGTCTGCCGGTTGGAAGGAACGCAAAGCGCAAGAAGCACTTTCTGTTGTCTCCCATTTCCTCTTACAAAATAAAAGCTGGGTCATCGATGGGAATTATCGCAATCTGTTGCAGCAGGAGCGCCTCGACAGCGCAGACTTGATCCTCATTTTGCAATTCCCGCGTCTTGTTTGCCTGTATCGCGCATTTAAGCGGCTTTTTCGTTATAAAGGCAGGACGCGCCCCGACATGGCGGAAGGATGCAATGAAAAAGTAGACGCTGAATTTATCCGATGGATTCTCTACAAAGGACGGAGTAAAGCTGTGAGGGATCATTATCGTAGAATCCGGCAGCAATATCCCGATAAAGTACAGACATTGAAAAGCAGCCGGCAGATAAAACAGTATTTCCCTTGCATTGCCGGATCGATTTCATAAGGAGGCCTTTTACCTATGGCGCGTATTCTGATTTTAGGCAGCGGCGGTTTTGGAATGTCGCTCGCAGTAATGCTGCATAAATATAACCACGACGTATGCGTATGGTCGAAATTCCCACAGGAAATCGCAGATATTCGCCGATACGGTGAAAACCGCAAACTTTTACCTGGTGTGCCCATCGACCTATCTATCGAATTGACCAATAACGCTGCCATTCTTGCCGTCCCTTCTTTCGCTGTACGGGAAACTGCCAAAACATTAGCCGGGATCATCCAGCCGGGAACCGTTGTTGCAAACGTTGCAAAAGGGTTTGAAGAATCCACCCATCTGCGTCTTAGCCAGGTTATTGCAGAAGAAATCCCGAATAATCCAATTGTTGTACTATCCGGCCCTTCCCACGCAGAGGAAATTGCACGCAATGTCCCCACCACGATAGTCGCTGCCTCTGCACTGCGTGAAAGCGCTGAATATGTACAGGATATTTTGATGAACACGAATTTGCGCGTCTACGTCAACGATGATTTGATCGGTGTAGAACTTGGCGGAGCCTTAAAAAATATCATTGCGCTGTGTGCCGGCGTCTGTGACGGGATGGAGCTCGGCGACAATGCAAAAGCCGCATTAATGACACGCGGGCTTGCAGAAATCGCGCGCTTAGGACTTGCTATGGGTGCAAAGGCTGATACGTTTACCGGTCTTACCGGGATGGGTGATCTGATTGTAACTTGTACGAGTATGCATTCACGGAACCGGCGCTGCGGTATCTTTATCGGGCAGGGTATTCCGGCTAAAGAGGCGGTTGAGCGTGTAGGCATGACAGTCGAAGGCTGTTCAGCTGCCCGCACAGCAAAAGAGCTGAGCCGTGAATATCATGTGGAGATGCCTATTACGGATGAGCTTTGCTGCGTCTTGGATGGAAAAAAGACAGCGTGGCAAGCGCTTTCTGATCTGATGGGGCGGCCGCGCCGTCATGAAAATGAAGAGGTTTGGATGCGTGAAAATGTAAGAAGATAAACGGCATCCCTATCTGAAGCGGATGAATCCCGGTTCAGATAGGACTTAGCGGTATATCGCCAATTCGCGGGACAAAGGAAGGAAAAAACATGTTTGACGGATTTATCAAAGTCGCCTGCGCTACACCGGAAATTGTAGTAGCGGACTGCGCGCATAATACTCAGAAAACGATTCATTTAATGAAAGAGGCTGCTGCGGCAGGGATCAAATTGCTTGTCTTTCCGGAATTAGGCCTAACAGGTTATACCTGCGGCGACCTGTTTTTCCAATCCGCACTTTTAAAAGCCGTAGAATGCGCATTGCTTGAAATTATGGATGCAAGCGAAAATATGGATATGATAACCGTGGTAGGCATACCGTTTGCCAATAATCATAAGCTATACAACTGTGCCGCCGTGGTATCGGACGGACGGCTCTTAGGGCTTGTACCCAAAACGCATCTTCCAAATTATAACGAATTTTATGAGCGGAGGCAGTTTACTCCGGCGCCGGACGGGACAGAGTTGGTTGCGTTCAACGGGGACACAATCCCCTTTGGTACCGATCTGCTTTTTTCGTGCAGCGATATACCGGAATTCACTTTCGCATGTGAAATCTGTGAGGATCTCTGGGCGCCCTGCCCGCCCTCTATACGCCATACATTGGCAGGCGCTACCGTTATCGCAAACCTTTCAGCGAGCGATGAACTTGTAGGAAAGGCTGCCTACCGGCGCGCACTGGTCGCAGGACAGTCTGCGCGGCTTGTCTGCGCTTATCTCTATTCCGATGCCGGCGAAGGGGAATCCACCACAGATATGACATTTGCCGCACATAATCTGATTGCAGAAAATGGTACAGTTTTAAAGGAGAGCCGTTATCAGACTGACGAACTGCTTATCACGGAAATTGACGTACAGCGCCTTGCAGCAGAACGGCGCAAGATGACAACCTATCCGGCTGCAGACGATGGATCACATCTCACCGTTTCCTTTTCTCTGACATCTGCCAAAACCTCTCTGACTCGCTTCGTCCCTTGCACGCCTTTTATTCCTGCATCTCAAAACGATCGAGAAGCAGTTTGCGAGGATATCCTTGCCATCCAAACAGCGGGGCTTAAAAAGCGCCTCTCCCATTCACGCGCCAAAACAGCCGTGGTCGGCATTTCCGGAGGGCTAGATTCTGCTCTGGCACTTTTAGTCTGCGTACGTGCAATAGATGCGCTGGGAAGGCCGCGCACAGATATCCATGCGGTGACAATGCCATGCTTTGGTACTACACCGCGTACCCGTTCGAATGCGCAGACGCTGTGTGAAGAGCTTGGCGTGACATTTTCCTGTGTAGACATCAAAAAAGCAGTAGATCAGCATTTTGCAGATATCGGCCACAATCCTAACCAACATGATGTAACTTTTGAAAATGCGCAGGCACGTGAACGCACCCAAATTCTGATGGATATTGCAAACCAAAACGGCGGGCTGGTAGTAGGCACAGGTGACCTATCAGAGCTTGCGCTGGGGTGGGCAACTTACAATGGGGATCATATGTCGATGTACGCAGTCAACGCTTCTGTCCCCAAAACGCTGGTCCGATATCTTGTAGCATACGAGGCGGCACGTTTTGCTCCATCCGCTTTGGACGAAGTGCTCCGCGATATATTGGACACACCGGTCAGCCCGGAGCTCCTTCCGCCAAATGAAGGGGAGATTGCCCAAAAAACAGAAGACCTTGTCGGACCGTATGAACTGCATGACTTTTTTCTCTATTATGGTATTCGATGGGCTTTTTCTCCAGCAAAAGTCTTCCGTTTGGCCTGTCATGCCTTTAACGGAATCTATCAACGGCCGGTAATCCTCTATTGGCTTGAAACCTTTTATCGCCGCTTCTTCGCCCAGCAATTCAAGCGCTCCTGCCTTCCAGACGGGCCGAAAGTTGGCTCGGCCTCCCTTTCTCCGCGCGGTGATTGGCGGATGCCGAGCGATGCTTCTGCTGCCATGTGGCAGAGTGAGATTGAACTGCTGAAAGAAGCGGAATCATCAAACAAGGATATCAAATGAAACTTAAACCAATCTGAGCAAACGATGCGCCGGACATTACACTGTCGTTCGCCTTTTTCCGGCATGGCAAGAAAAAAAAGCCAGTCTTTCTAAAAAAGAAAGGCTGGCTTTTTCCCTCCTGCCGAATAAGGAGGTTAAGAGCAGGAGGAAAACCGGGTATAAGGAAAGGGAAACGAGCAAATGGATTTTTTCCGTTTGCTTGTTTCTATGTTCAATAAGTGAAAATTTATTTTATGCGCTTCTCTTCTTCATTAAAATCACCCACATATAATCTTTTCCAAACACATCAAAGTTGTCTGTTTCTTTCATTTTTCTAAATTCACAAATATCAAAATAAAAGCCCAGGATAGTTTTTATCTTATATTCCGAAAATCCCAATCCGCCATGCATAGAATAATCTCTATACACATCATAATCTGTTATATTCGCACCACCATCCAAATTGAAACATGTCATTAAATAATATCCGTCATTTTTTAATAATCTTTCGATTTTCTTTAAATAAAGCTCTCTTTGATGCGGCTTTATATGATGAAAGCATCCGCTGTCAAGAATTAAATCAAAGCTTTGATCTTCTGCTTCAAATTCGAATAACGATTCCGTTTTGAAACATGGGAGATTTTTATTGTCGCAAGCAATTTTGTTTGCCCATTCTATTGACTCTGATGAAATATCAATCCCCGTTGCATCAAATCCTTGTTTTGATAAATATCTTGTATTTCTTCCGTTTCCGCAGCCAATATCCAAAGCTTTGCCTTTATGAAATATATTTGAATCGCAAAAAGAAATTAAATCTTCATCTGGTATATCTTTAAAAAAGGGAACAGGACGGGTTCTGCTTGAATAGAAATGATTCCACCATTCACTATCTCTTTTTTCAAGTATTTCATCGAGCATTTTAAAAACATCGTCTGACGATATCATAATTTCCCTATCCACATTTGTACGCATAGCAAATCCACCTATTCCTTCCCTCTCAATACTAAACGGTACTCTATCGATTTTATTGTTTTTATTATATCATATTTAAATACATTTTTCTATGATTTTTGTGTACAAGTAATATTATCGGCAATTCTTTTGAGTGGAATTTCTCCACTGTTTACAATACATTTATTCTTTCTTTATTTTAGAATTTTTAATTGAAAGATCTGTTTTCCAGCATACTGATAATAGAAGGCAAAGTCTTCAATAAATCAGACAGAAACTAGATAGAAAACCATGGAAAAAAGGATCTTTTCACGGAGACAAAGAACATTGGAATCCGGCGGAAAGGACGGAAGATGAAAATAGCTTTACACACAAGATACTGGTCGTTTACTTCAATTACATCGGAATGATACAGTAAACGGAAGGCATATCCAAAGATACGCCTTCCGTTACAAGCCAACTATACGTTCTTAGTAAGCCGGAGCTTTATTTCCTACTGTTTTTTCTTTAGTCCGGCACGCTTACGCGGCTATTCAGTTTATCCAAAACAAGAGCCGCCGCAACACCGCCCACAAGGCAGACAGTGTTGATGATACCGGAGGAAATGCTTGAAACAAAGCTTGCATAAGGGATGATGGGCAATGTCGCCGCAATGACGATACCGATAATCGCGTGGGAAATCGTCGAATAGTAGCGGTTTAACAGATAATTGACAAGCCGTGCGAACAGGATCACCGTGACGAGCGCACCAATCCCGCCGGGGATCAAGACGGAAAAATCAAAGTTTCCAATCCCATCTATAAACGGCGTATATAATCCAAGCGGCATTAGTAAAGTAGAAAAGCTCATACCGGGGGCAATGATGCTCAACGCAAGGCAAAAGCCACAGAATAGATACCAGCCCACATTCGGCGTAATGGTGACAGAGACAAATTGAAGCGTAAGAAGCAAAGCCAAAACGATTACAAAAGCAACGCCTAACGCAATATAATCCTTTCCGGAGACGCCTTTTTTCCGGCTTTCACGGAAAAGAGAAGGAAGCATTCCCAAAATCAAACCCACAAATACACAAACAGACGCATCGGGATAACGATTTAAAAGAAAGCCTAAAATTTTGGCCACGCCTAAAAAGCCGATCACCAGCCCTATTAGGACAGGCAGTAGCATGCGGGCGTGTTTTTTCAGCGCCTTAAAAGGATTTGACAAAAGCTCCATAATCGGTTTATAAATACCGAAAACTACACAGAGCACGCCGCCGGAAATACCGGGCAATACTGCCCCCAGCCCAATTAGGGCCCCCTGAAACAGGCGGATCAGAAACAATTTAAGGGAGAAGCCTGCAGCTTGTCCGTTTTCCATGATAGAGTCCTCCTTGTCGTGGTGCCTTTTAGATCAGTATAGGTCATCTTAGCACGTTTATTAGCATACCAGAAAGCAAGTCTTTTGTAAAGGCGCATTTCCTCCCCTTATAAAAGCCCCTTAAGGCCTCATTCCTTTTTTTCTGCTTTTGTGATATAATACGGATATTTAATAAACCAAAGCAGAATGCAGATGAGATGCCACGCAGCATAGTAGTATGGTAAGCATTGATGCAGCAAGCCGGGACAGCATATTAGCATACAAAAGAGGATGAATAGAAATGGAAAAGTGGTTTACGATAGAAAAAATAAGACCGGATACTTATGCTATCAGTGAATACCGCCATTGGGAGGAGACGCATTGCTATCTATTGTGCGGCACAAAGCGAAGTCTTTTGATCGATACCGGTTTGGGTATTCAGGATATTTCACAGACGGTTTCTCTGCTGACCGACAAGCCGGTAACGGCAATCCCAACACACATCCACTGGGATCACATTGGCGGCCTTGCACATTATCCTGACTTTTACGCACATGAGGCTGAAATCAACTGACTGACCGGAGGATTCCCTCAGTCCACCGAGACAGTACGAAAATTTGTTACCGAGCGATGCCGCCTACCGGACGGTTTTAACATAAAGAACTATACAATTTTTCAGGGCATGCCATCTAAAATTTTGCACGGCGGCGAAAGGATCGATTTGGGAGACCGGTTTATTAAGGTGCTGCACACACCGGGACATTCTCCGGGGCATCTGTGTTTTTGGGATGAAACAGATAGTACGCTGTATACAGGTGATCTTGTTTATCACGGCGTATTGGATGCATGGTTTCCTTCCACCGATCCAGAAGCCTACCTGCATTCTCTTGAAACCATTGCTGCACTTCCCGCAAAGCAAGTATTTCCAGCACATCACGACCTTTATTTAAGACCAGAATTTTCTGCCTGCGTATATGACGCATTCCTATGCCTAAAAAAGATGGGTAAACTGCATCACGGCAGCGAGACGTACCGCTACGACGGTTTTTCTGTACGACTGTAGCAATCAGGTTCTCAAATGAATGCAGATGCATATGTACAGCTATCCCACAAAAGGAACATTAAAGCTTATCCCCGAAGGAGGTTTTCCCTTGTTCTACATCACATATTTAAACCATAGCGGCTTTCTGGCAGAAACAGATTCCCATATTCTTTTATTTGACTATTTCCCCGACTGTGCACCTATAGATGGGACGCTTTCAGATGGGATATTCCATCCGAAAACATCCAGTGGCAAGCAGCTTGCAGTATTTATCTCACATAGCCATCACGATCATTTCACCCCTGCCGTTTTTGATTGGGCAAAAATATATCCGGATACGCTTTATTTTGTTGGAAAAGACATTCGCCGTATTCCGGATGGCGTACGCGTCTTTCGCATGCGCGGGGACGACATGGTAAATGCAGACGGCTTTTGTGTGTCAGCCCTTCGATCTACGGATGCAGGTGTTGCCTTTATCGTAAAGACTGACGGTTTGTTGCTCTATCATGCAGGTGATTTGAATGACTGGCGCTGGGAGGGTGAGCCAGAATCTGACAATGCACGAATGTCTACAGCCTATCAAAAGGAGATGCAAAAGCTTTCCGGTATTCGCTTTGACGCGGCTTTTGTGCCGGTAGATCCCAGACAAGGTGCAAACATGCTAAACGGGCTTGCAGGTTTTCTCAAAGCAGCGCATGCGACACACGTTTTTCCCATGCATTTTTGGGGCGACTATACCGCCTGTAGTAAAGCGGCAAATGATCCTGCCCTGTCGAAAACAGATACGATAATCCATCAGATCACCAGAAAAGGGGAATGTTTTGATCTGTCCGTCCCAGTGGACGGTTTACACCATAAAAGGAGTGAAGAAGGATGAATGTAACGATTGTCGGGAGCGGTCCGGCGGGTATTTCCGCAGCGCTTTATTTAAAACGGGCAGGCATGCAGGTGACCATTCTGGCGAAGGACGGCGGCGCACTGCTCAAGGCCGACCATATTGAGAATTACTACGGCTTCAGTGAACCAATATCCGGTAAGGAACTGCACCGCCGCGGCGTCGAAAACGCAAAACGGTTAGGCTGTGTCTTCAGGGAAGAGGAAGTTTTCTCCATAGAATATTCAAACGGCTTTACGGTAAAGACAAACCGCGGTGTGTATCAAGCGGATGCGGTCATTTTGGCAACAGGCGCCGCAAGAAAAGCTCCTCGGATTGACGGCCTTTCTGCCTTTGAAGGAAGCGGCGTAAGTTACTGTGCCGTATGTGATGCATTTTTTTATCGCAAAAAGGATGTGGCTGTGCTTGGAAGCGGCGAATATGCCGCACATGAGGCAGAGATTTTAAAGCAGACATCCGGTTCTGTTACCATTTTGACAAATGGCATGCCGTTTACCGGAACACTTCCAGACGAAGTGATGTGCGATACGCGTAAAATCGCCGCTATCGTGGGGGAGCAGACCGTCTCAGGCATATGTTTTGAAGACGGCACAACGCTTCCCATCTCCGGCGTGTTCGTAGCGGTGGGTGTTGCCTCCTCCACTGATCTTGCTCGCAAGATCGGCGCACTAACGGAAGGGACACATATTGTAGTCGATGAGAACGGCGCAACCAACGTACCCGGGCTTTATGCGGCCGGCGACTGTACAGGCGGCCTTTTACAGATCTCTACTGCTGTTGCTGAAGGAGCAAAAGCGGCAATGGCAATCATCCGACTTTTACAGAAAGCACCAAGCACCGAAGGAAGGACAGAACCAGCATGATGGATTTTAATGAATTATCAGAAGAACTTACAGGCCTTACGGTTTTCCGTTCCCTTTTAGGTGACACTGTAATCGCACCGCTTAGACAGCTGATACATGCTGTTGCAGATGGTTTGCCTATTCGTGCGCCTTATGCAGAATTCACGGCGGCACTGTACAAATATACAGATAATCTGACCGACTATATCACAACGGCAGTACTTGAAAACGAAAACGTATATCTTCTGCGCCGCGCGCGCGGACAGGAAATCTCCGATGCTATCCGGTCATGTCTTGAACATGAACTTTCCGTTTTGGAGGAGGTTTCCCAGCTAACCCCAGAACATTTCCGCCGGGAAACGGGTTACAAAGGTTTTCTTCCAGAATGGCATACGTCGTCTTGTGTGCTGAAAGAGATTTACGCAGCCCGCGCAGAGCAGGCAAGTACGCATGGATATGGCATGTTCGCCAGATATGACGCTTTTTTCTTAAACAATGGAACGCTTGTCCCAGTTAAAAATCCAGACCGTACCGCACTCTCCGACCTATACGGTTATGAAGCGCAGCGGCAGGAAGTCCTTGAAAATACAGCGGCTCTCTTAAACGGAAAGCCTGCGGTAAACCTCTTACTATATGGGGATGCTGGTACTGGGAAATCTTCCACAGTCAAAGCTGTTGCAAACCATTTCAAGGATCGCGGATTACGCTTGATCGAATTGAAAAAGAGCCAGCTCCGTGAAATCCCTGGCTTAATCGATCAGCTCTCAGAAAACCCGCTCCGCTTTATCTTGTTTATTGACGATCTCTCCTTTACAAAGGATGATGATGACTTTTCTGCTTTAAAAGCAGTATTGGAGGGATCGGTCTCCTCACGATCCGGCAATGTGGTAATCTATGCTACCAGCAACCGCCGTCATCTGGTAAAAGAGAATTTTTCCGACCGTAATGGAGACGACATTCATTTTAATGATACTATGCAGGAGATGGTTTCACTTTCCGATCGGTTTGGGCTCACCATTACGTTTTTGCGCCCGAACAAATCTGAGTACCAATCCATTGTGGCAGAGCTTGCCAGACAATACGGGGTAAATATGGATGCACGCGTGCTTGCGGTGAAAGCCGATGCATTTGCTATCCGCAAAAGCGGGTACTCCCCGCGTGTAGCCAAGCAGTTTATAGAACTAATGAAAGCCGCGGCTGACTAAGCGGCCTGCGGGATACAATCGTTTAACTCCTTCTGCCCTGCGATTATTGTTTTTTCTGAATTCAGTTGTTTTGTCTAAATTGCCTATTACATCCTCCCATTGCTTTGTGGTAAAATAGAAATATGAAGTGCGATTTGCTTTTTGTCTTTTCATTTATCTTGCACGTCCAAAGTATTTTTGCAGGCCGGAAAAGTACGGTTATTTCCTCCCTGCATCACAAAGTCAAGACCGCAGAAACAGGGAGGTAAACATGTTTGGAATCAATGATACGGTACAATATGGAACAACCGGTGTTTGCAGGATTACGGATATGGTAAGCAAAAATTTTGACGGCAAGCTCATCCGCTATTATGTGCTGAAACCGATCCACCAAACCAACGAAGTCGTATATGTCCCGGTTAAAAACGAACGGCTTGTCGCCAAAATGAAAAAGCTCCTTTCCGCTGAAGAGATAGAAGCGCTTGTGCGGGATATTCCCAGATGCCAGATCGATTGGATTGAGGACGACAGCGCCCGACAGACAGCTTATCAAGCCATTGTATCAAATGGAGAGCGCCGCGAATTGCTTGGTCTTATCCGTGTGCTTTATCTCAGGCAGCGTGCTTTAAAAGAACGGCACCGCCATCTGCGTACAGCGGACGAACAGCTTCTAAAGACTGCGGAAAAACTGATAAACGATGAATTTTCCGCAGTTCTGCATATTTCTCCTGAAGAGGTTGTCCCCTTTATTACAAAACGACTGGGTGAAACTGCCTCGGAATAAGCCTTCCAAGCGGAGACTTACCTTTTCCATTACATTATTATTTTCCAATAACGTTAACAGGGCCGGGATAAATCGGCCCTGTTCTTTTTTCAAAAGTCTCAGTATTTTCAAACGGAATACATCAACTTTCCTACTTCTATCGGCAAACTTGCGGTAAGTCATCCCGGCATATTCCGTAAAGATCGCAGTCCTCATACCCCATGTGGCTCCGGTATTTCTGCCGAGCACGGCCCTCCAGCAGCATACCGGCTTTTCGCATTACAGCCCCGGAGGCAGGGTTGCGCACCGAATGGAACGCCTCCAGACGATTGACGCCTGCACTGTCGAAGGCATAGCGGATTACGGCACATAACGCCTCAGTCATAATTCCCTTTCCCCAGAACCGGCGGCATAGATTGTACGAAAGGCTGCCAACGGCATCCTGCGGATCCTCAACCTCGAATCCGATTGAACCGATCACTTCCCTATTCTCCTTCATTGTAATTGCCCACCGGTAAAAACCAGGTTTCCCATAGGAAGCGATAAATTGGCTGATAAACTGCGCTGTCTCTTCTACACACGAATGCATATTCCAATGCATGAAAGCTGCCACTTCTGAATCAGAATAGATATTGCGAAATGCAGCCTCCGCATCCTCCGGCTCAAAACAGCGTAGCGATAGACGTGCCGTTTCGATTGTGTCCATCCCTTTTTCGCTCACTTTTTAAGTTCCCCTTGTCTTTGCTGTTCTTTTAAGAATGCCAGCAATGCGGTCAACGAAGGAAACTCTCGGAACAGCATGGCACGCAGCTCTTCTGTCGGCGCGATCTGATCGGGCACCATTACCGGCAGCATTCCTGCCGCATATGCAGAACGGATGCCATTTGGCGAATCCTCCACTGCAATACAGGCTGCGGGAGGAATTTTCAATGCATCACAGGCGATCAGATAAATATCCGGCGCCGGCTTGCTATGCTCCACCATATCGCCGGTAACAATTTGATCGAAAAACGGAAAAATCCCTGCACGCTTTAAATGGGAAACGGCGCTTTCCCGTGAAGTAGAAGTAGCCAATGCCGTAGGAATCTTTTCTTCGGATAACCAGCGAAGGATCTCATATACCCCATCCTTTACTGGCAGTTCCTTTTCCACAAGTGCCCGAAAGCGTCCCCCAATAAAGCGGGTATATTCGTCAAAGGGAAAATCTTCTCCTAAAACCTCAGCAAAAAGAAGGCGTGTATCCGTGTGATTTAACCCTACACTGCGAATAATCAGATCATCTAAATCTGCATCGATCGGATACTCCTTTGCTGATTCACGCCACGCTGTCGCATAAAGGCGCTCTGTATCAAACAAAACGCCATCCATATCGAAAACAACTGCCTGTATCATACTCTGCTCCTCCATAATTGGTATCTTTCTTAGATTCTAAAAGAATTCATTTTACCCTTTATTATAAAGGATCGAGGCATTGTTTGCAATCTAAAACACATCTGATTTCTCCAGCTATGTGGGAACATCCCCAGCTTGCGCATGACCCGGAACAGGCTTTCCGGGCAACGGATGTAACCGCGCTTACGAGGCCGGTGCCAGAGTTCCACCATCCCCAGTGTCGGATTCTGTCTTCGCATATCCCG
>ERZ1643249.1150-NODE-1150-length-27143-cov-6.357908_pt1 | contig 27143 bp, 32 predicted proteins | sample MGYA00579263_ERZ1643249 | MGnify/ENA primary metagenome ERZ1643249 (study PRJEB29033, sample SAMEA4952264) | chicken gut metagenome | biome: Broiler Chicken; feature: Gastrointestinal Tract; material: Caecum | place: Ireland | collected 2018 | study: Broiler...
GGCGGCTCGCTGACGGCAAACGGCACGTTCAACGTAACTCATACCGGCGTGGAGAATGATTCTTCACAGTATTATGGAAGTAATAGAGCAACCTTGTATCGTGATTATGAAATACGTAGTTATGCCGTGCGTGTTGAGGGTGTTGAAGGAACAACGGTCACCATCAAACGCAGCACAATCACCAACTCGGTTGGTGGCGGTCTGTATGTAAGCGGTGATGATACTACGGTAGTGACATTGGGTACTGAAAACGGCAACGATACTGATATAAATATTTCAGCGACAGGTACTGCCGTCTATAATATTGGCGATCATAATGTTAGTACTGATAATAGGGGGAGCTATCTCCGTTTTGAAAGTTCTAATAGCGATAACTGGAATTATAAAATCAGCCAAACAGGCGGCAATGCAGTGGAAGTTGCCGGCGGGCAACTGATAGTACATAACGGTAATTACACCGCCAGAATGGGTAACGGTATTTTTGTCAAAGACGGCAACGTTACAATTAACAGCGGATCATTCAGCGGAAAAGATTCATATACCAATATCGATGGCAATGCAATGTCAGGCGCAGGGGCTTCCTATGGTTTCAAAATGTTCGGCGGAGAAGTCACAATAGAGGACGGAAACTTTGAATCCACCGGTGGCGGCGCGTTTATATCAGGTACAAACGCAAACTCAGCGACGGCAACAATCAAAAAGGGCACATTTACTGCAAGCGGTACCGCTGGTTTGTCGGTATGGATGTATACGACGGTAACAATAGGTAATGTTGGAGGCGCACAAGAAGATATTACTATTAGTGGTATTTCAAACGCTATAAGTATTGAAAAGCAGCGCGGCGCTAATAGCAGCGCCACATCGATAACTATTAATTGCGGCGAGTATTCAGGGCAACAAGACGGAATCTGGTACGGCGATGGGACATCTCGGTTGACTATTAACGACGGATATTTCCACAGTGATGGCGGAGATGCAAGAGACGCGCGTTATGGATTAAATATATCTGAAAATCCAAACGGAAACATCACCATTTCCGGCGGAACGTTTACGACAGGCTCGGAGAATAATAACGCAATAAGCGGTGTGAGGATAACTTATGTCAGTATTTTGTCTGATGGCGCACAAGCAGTGGTGACTTATCGGAATGGCAACACGGATACCTATGGATCCGAAGACAGAACTTATATAACTGATACAGATGGTTTCATTAGGCGCTATTACGTTCAAAGTGTTGTTGTATCTTAATGGCGATCATGAAATTCATTTCCAAAGCGCGGAGAAGGTCTCCGCGCTTTGTTTTTTGTCAAAAGGCTTGCCATAAAGCCCGCCAGCGGTTAAACTTAAACCATACGAAAGAATTTTCGGGGGACTTATGAAAAAGGGCAATTTCTGGGCTTTGCTGCCCATAGGGGTATTTCTCGTTTTGTTTCTGGGCGGCGGAATAATCGCCGGGGATATGTACGCCGTGCCGACGCTGCTGTGCTTTTTGCTGGCATTGGTTGCCGCCATGCTGCAAAACAGAAAAATGCCGATGGGTGAAAAACTCGGCATATTTGCCAAAGGCGTGGGCGAAAAGAACATCATTATCATGGTGCTCATTTTTCTTTGCGCCGGCGCGTTTACCGGCGCCGTGGGGAGCATCGGCGGCGTTGACAGCACAGTCAACTTCGGCCTTTCGGTGCTTCCGCCGGAGTTTGCCGTCGCCGGGCTGTTTATAATAGGCTGTTTTATTTCCACGTCGATGGGCACGTCGGTGGGAACAATCACCGCGCTGGCGCCTATCGGCTACGGCATATCGGTGGCGACAGGCTTTTCGGCTCCGCTGTGCCTGGCGGCCGTGGTCAGCGGCGCCATGTTCGGCGACAATCTGTCCATGGTGTCTGACACCACAATCGCCGCGGTTACCACCCAGGGCTGCAAAATGAAAGACAAGTTCAAGCAAAACTTTTTCATCGTTTTGCCGGCGGCGGTCATCGCCGTTGTTGTTTTCATTGTGCTGACGCCGGGGCAGGCGGCGGACATAAGCAGGGACATGTCCTACAACTTCTGGAAAATCGTGCCGTATCTCTTTGTGCTTGTCAGCGCGATAGCGGGGTTAAACGTGTTTCTGGTGCTGGCGGGCGGCACGCTGTCGGCGATAGTCATAGGGCTTTGTCTTGGCGACCCCGCAATAACATTCTGGTCGATTTTGTCGGGCATAGGGTCGGGCATGGTCAGTATGTATGACATTTCGCTGATATCGCTGGTCGTCGCCGGCATTGTGGAAATAATCAAAGCCAACGGCGGCATAGACGCCATTATCTACGCCATAAGAAAATGCGTAAAAGGCAAAAAAGGCGCTCAGGCGGGCATTGCCCTGCTGGTAACGCTGGTGGACATCTTCACCGCCAACAACACCGTGGCGATTGTCATTTCCGGGCCGATCGCCAAAGACATAGCGACTGAGTTCGGCGTCGACCCCAAAACGTCGGCGTCGTTGCTGGATATATTCGCTTCTTTTGCGCAGGGGATAATTCCTTACGGGGCGCAGCTGCTGGCGGCGGGCAGTTTTGTTTACGACGGGCTGGCTGTGCAGGTGTCGCCTGTAAGCATGATGCCTTATCTGATTTATCCTTACGTCATGGCGCTGTGCGCGTTGCTGTTTATTGTGTTTTTCGGCGGAAGAAGCAAAAAGAACAAGCAAGAGCCTGTAAATAACATTAAGGAGACGGAAGAAGCATGAAAATAATTTACAAGTCCAAATACGGCGCGGCGGAAAAATACGCCGAAATGCTGGGCAAAACGCTGTCATGCGAAGTGATTGACCTTAAAAAAGCGGCGAAGGGCGAAACCGACGTGATTTTCGTTGGCGCGGTTTACGGCGGCGAAATCAGGGGATTCGACAAACTCGTCAAAAAAGGCATACGTCCGGTTGCCGTGTTCTGCGTCGGCGCGACCGCTCCGACGGACGGACTTGCCGAAAGCATCAAGCGCGATAATTTCACCGCCGACATGGACGATATACCGCTCTTTTACGGCAGGGGCGCGTGGGAAGAAAGTTCGTTCTGCTTTTCCGACAGAATGCTCTGCAAAATCGTCAGGTCAATGGCGAAAAAGAATCCCGACGGCATGAACGATTCAATGAAATTCATGGTGTCGCTCATGGGCGAGGATCACGACTGGACAGACGAAAAATATCTGCTGCCGATCGAGGAGTATATCGGGGCGACGTCAAAATAATTTCGTCACGGCGATTATCACGAGCACGGCGCCGCTTATCCATGACAGGTTGATTCTGCTTTTTGCCGCCGCTTTTTTGCCGGCGGCTGTGCCGCACAGAACCGCGGCGAAACTGACCAGCGTTACGGCAAGGGGCAGCAGCCATACGGGAGCGCTGCCCAGCCCCGCCGAAAACCCGACCGCCAGACTGTCGAGCGACGTCGCCGCGGCGAGCGAAACGGCCTCGGCGGAAGAAAGAATTTTGTCCTTGTTTTTGTCGGCTTCGGTTTCGTCCTGAAAAACTTTGAGTATCAGCCGAAATCCCAGAAGATTAAGCGACAGTTCTTTGCGGGTTGTTCTGGCGAGAAGAGCGCGCAGAACTTCCTCAAAAAGTTTGAACAGGCCAATCGCCAGCAGAACGGCGAAAGAAATATATTTTATCGCCCGTGCCGAAATATATGGGCGTATGATTCCGCCTATAAAAGAGGTAAGCCCGAGCGAGAGGCCGCATATTATGGATATTACCGCGGCGGATTTTACGGGGATTTTTATTTTACCCGCCCCGTAAGCCAGCCCGCAGGCGAATATATCTGTTGAAAGAATAACGGCGACGGCAACCGCCCGCGCGGTTTCAGCGAAAGTGAGGTGCATAATCCGGTATTGTATCTTATGCCGCGCGGCGTGATAGTGTTTGCCTTCGCTCACGGAGGTGCGTATGCAGTTTGAAGACGTTTTGAACAAAAGATATTCTGTCAGGAAGTTTGACGGAAGAAAGGTGGAAAAGGAAAAAATCGACGCTATACTGAACGCCGCGCGAATGGCTCCCACGGCGAAAAACAACCAGCCGCAGCGTATTTTCGTGCTTGAAAGCGGCGACGCTCTCGAAAAATTCAAAAAAAGCACGATTTATCATTTCAACGCGCCGCTGGCGTTTCTCATCTGTTATGACAACACGCTCAGCTGGACGAGGCCTTTCGACGGCAAAGACTGCGGCCAGGTCGACGCCGCCATTATAACGACTTATATGATGCTTGAAGCGACGGCGCAGGGGCTCGGCACCACATGGGTGGGGTACCTGGACCCCGAGGTCGTGCGGGAAACTTTCAGTCTGCCGGAAAACCTCATGCCCGTCGTGTTTTTGCCTGCGGGATATCCTGCCGCGGACTGTGTGCCGAGCGAACGGCACGCGCTGCGCAAACAACTTGCCGACACCGTAACCGTTTTGCAAAAAATCTCCGCTTTAAGCGGAGATTTTTATTTCTTTTGGCATATTTCCCTTGCTATTTTTCTTGATTGAGTATATAATATTCAAGTACATTTTTGGATGGGTGGCTGAGTTGGTCTAAGGCGCACGATTGGAAATCGTGTGTACGCTAATACCGTACCAAGGGTTCAAATCCCTTCCCATCCGCCATAAGGGGAGCGGCAGCGGAGTATGTCCATACTCGCCTGCCGCTTTTTGCAAACACGGGTTTTTTCGTGTTTGAAGGGAGGTTATTTTGGAATATCACAGCAAGGACAAAGCCGACGTCCTGAAAGAACTTAATTCCGACGCGGAAAAAGGTCTTTCGTCGGGGCAGGTAGCCGCGCTTCGCGAAAAGTTCGGCGAAAACAAACTTGCCGAGAAGAAAAAGAAAAGTCTCGCCGTCAGATTTCTGGAACAGTTTAAGGACGTGATGATTATCATTCTGCTTATCGCCGCCGTGATTTCTTTCGCGATGACGTTTTTGCAGGATGAAATTCAGACAATCGATTTTCTGGAACCGGTTCTCATCGTATTTATCGTGGTGCTCAACGCAGTGATGGGGCTGGTGCAGGAGAGCAAGGCTGAAAAAGCGCTGGACGCGCTGAAAAACATGTCGGCGCCGCACGCCAGGGTGATACGGGACGGAAAAGAACAGATTGTCGCCGCTTCGGCTCTCGTGCCGGGCGATATAATACATCTGGAAGCGGGCGACTTTGTGCCGGCCGACGCCAGACTGCTCGAAAGCGTTAATCTCAAATCGGAAGAATCGGCCCTGACGGGCGAATCCGTGCCGTCTGAAAAGGACGCCGACGCCGTCGTTGACTCCAAAGCCTCGGTGGGCGACAGGGACAACATGGTGTTTTCGGGCTGCTCGATAACTTACGGAACAGCCACCGCCGTCGTCACCGCCACAGGCATGGACACCGAAATGGGCAAAATAGCCGACCTGTTGTCCGGCGAAAGCGAAACCAAAACGCCTTTGCAGCAAAAACTCGCGCAGCTGGGCAAATATCTCAGCATCGTCGCTCTGGCGGCGTGCGCCGTGGTGTTTGCCGTCGGGCTTATTACAAACGGCGTATCCACGCAGAATATCATGGAAATGTTCATGACAGCCGTGTCGCTCGCCGTGGCTGCCATTCCGGAAGGACTGCCGGCGATTGTCACAATCGTTTTGTCCATGGGCGTTACGAGAATGGTCAAAAAGAACGCCATCATACGCCGCCTGCCCGCGGTTGAAACTCTGGGCAGCGCCTCGGTAATATGCAGCGACAAGACGGGCACGCTCACGCAAAACCGCATGACGCTTGTCAGAACATATCTTGACGGCGGCGAAGAAACAGGGTTCGACGCTTCTTCCGCCGACGATAAAGTCAAAAGGCTGCTTGTGTACGGCGCGCTCTGCTGCGACGGCGCCGTTAACTTTGACGGCGGCAAAGAAGAACACATAGGCGACCCGACGGAAACGGCAATCGTCTACGCCGCCCACAAAGCGGGATACACCAAAGACGACATAAACAAAAAATATCCGCGTCTTGCCACGTTGCCGTTTGACTCCGACCGGAAACTCATGAGCACCGTTAACGAAATAGACGGCAAAAAGGTGGTCATCGTCAAAGGCGCTTTCGACATGATGGCGAAACTCTGCGTCAAGGGCGACATCGAAAAGGCGCGCGCCGTTACCGAAAGAATGAGTTCGGAGGCGCTGCGAGTGCTGGCGATAGGCTACAAGACGGTGGATGAGATTTCCGAAGAACCTACTTTCGACGAACTTGAAAATAATCTGACTTTCATGGGGCTGGTGGGCATGATAGACCCGCCTAGACCTGAGGCCAAAAAGGCTGTCGCCGTGTGCCGCCAGGCGGGTATCAAGCCTGTCATGATTACAGGCGACCACGTCGTCACCGCCTCGGCAATCGCCAGAGAACTCGGCATCATGCAGGAGGGCGACAAGGCAATAACCGGCGCGCAGCTCGACGCCATGAGTCAGGAAGAACTTGACAAAGAAGTGGAACATATAGCGGTTTACGCCCGCGTTTCGCCTGAAAACAAAATACGCATAGTCAAAGCGTGGCAGAAGAAAGGTCAGGTCGTGTCCATGACGGGCGACGGCGTCAACGACGCGCCGGCGCTCAAAGCGGCGGATATAGGCTGCGCCATGGGCATTACGGGCACGGACGTCGCCAAGAGCGCCGCCGACATGACGCTTACCGACGACAACTTTTCCACCATCGTCGACGCCGTCAAAGAAGGCAGGGGCATTTACGACAACATCAAAAAAGTCGTGGGCTTCCTACTTGGCACAAACATAAGCGAAATTATAGTGGTATTTCTCGCTATGGTCATATGGCAGCGTTCGCCGTTTATATCCATACAACTGCTGTGGATAAACATGGTTACCGACTCGCTGCCTGCCGTGGCGCTGGGCATGGAAAGGGTGGACGACAACATAATGAGCCGCAGACCTAAACCGAAAGACGAAAGCATTTTCGCCAACGGCTACGGCCTCAGCATTTTGCTTCAGGGCGTGATGTTCTCCATTCTGACGCTGGGAGCGTATTTCATAGGCGAGGCAATAAGCGGCTCGGCAAGGGGCGGCAGCACATTGGCTTTCATGACGCTGACCCTCGGCAAAACGCTGCACGCTTATAACATGCGTTCAGACAATTCGCTGTTCAAAATCGGCGTGTTTTCCAACGGCAAACTCAATGTCGTGACCGTCATTTCAATGTTGCTCATCGCGTTTGTGCTGTTTACGCCTGGCGTGGTGACGGCGTTCAATATGATGTATATGCCTTATTACGCTTATCTCATCGTCGTTGGTCTTTCGCTTGTGCCGCTTGTGGTTATGGAAACGGCGAAAGCCATCAAACGAGCAAAAAACAAAAACTGAAATTCCGCCCGTCAAGGGCGGTTTTTTTATGGTATAATTTATTTATGGCTTATTTCGAATACGGTAAAACCGAAATGGATTTTCTTTCCGCCGCCGACGAAAATATGCGGCGTCTGATAGAAAACACAGGGCACATTTACAGGAAAACGTATGACGACTTGTTTCAGTGCGTCGCTTCGTCCATAGCGGGTCAGCAGATTTCCGGCAAGGCGCTTGAAACGGTGTGGCGGCGGCTCACGGGGCTTTGCGGCGGCGAAGTCACGGCGGAAAAGGTCGCGGAACTTTTGCCCGGAGAAATAAAATCCTGCGGAATGTCAATGAAAAAAGCCGCGTGGATAAAATCTTTCGCCGACGCTTTGGCGGGCGGAAAGTTCGACGCGGATTCCGTGGCCGGCATGAGCGACGGCGATGTCGTGGCGGCGCTGAGCGCCTTTGACGGCATAGGGCAGTGGACGGCGGAAATGGCGCTGATATTCGCACTCAAAAGATCCGACGTTTTCAGTTACGGCGATTTGGGTATACGGAAGGGGTTGATGAAATTAATCGGTTCGGAGAGTATTGACAGAAAGATTTTTGAGGTTTACAGAAAAAAATTTTCTCCTTACGGAACGGTGGCGTCCTTTTATCTGTGGGCGCTGGCGTCCGGCGACGCCGTGATATAAGGGCAAAAAAAAGACCGGCAAAAGCCGGTCGATTTTTTGTTTTATCTGTCCATTACGCAGGCGGCACCGTTAATCACGCCGCACACGGCAAGCAACCACGCGCCCACCGCCGGAGCAACGGTTACCGACATCTGAATCAAGTCGCCGCCGTCAGCGGAAGCGGAATAATCGCTGCCGTAAATAAACACGCACACGACGGCGAAAATCGCGAGCAGAACAGTCACCACGCCGACAATCATTTGCAGACTGCCGAATTTTTTGCCGCCCATGTTTTTGAGCACCGAAAGCACCAGACCCAGCGCGCAGAACACCGCCGTGGCGATTGCCGCTATGATGGAGAGAGTGCCCCAGGTTTCTTCCATATCGAAGAGCTTTGCGTATTCAGTGTGGCTTGAACCTGAACCGACCAGCCCCGAAGAAACCGAGCCCGTTATGCCGACATAATCTATGAAAAGACCGATTATCACGCCGACAAGGGTGGCGAGCAGCACGATGGTGCAAACAAGATTCGTCATACGCATTTTCTTTTTGGTTTTTGCCATAAGTATTGATTCCTCCTCCTTGAAAGGTTATAATTATTATAGCAAACACGGCATTCGGTTTCAATAGCTGAAAAATAATAAAAAATATTTCTTTTTATTTTTGAACTTGTTTCCGTATGGTGCCGTATACTGTTTACGTTATACCGTTTTGGAGATTTATGACATGACGGAAAAAGAAAAGATGATAAACGGCCTGCCTTACGACCCGAGAGACGCCGAGCTGGCGCGGCTCAGAAAGGCGTCAAAAACGGCGTGCGCCGCGTATAATTTACTGCCGCCCGACAGCGAGGGGATGGAAGCGGCGCTCATGGCAATGCTGGGCGCCGTCGGGAAAAACCCGTGGATAGAACAGGGGTTCAGGGCGGACTACGGGTTCAATATTTTTCTGGGCGATAACGTGTTTATAAACTACAACTGCGTCATGCTGGACTGCGCGCCGGTAAAGATAGGAGACAATGTGTTTATCGGCCCTAACTGCGGGTTTTACACGGCGGTTCACCCGCTGAAAGCGGCGGAGCGAAACACGTGTTTTGAAACCGCAAAGCCGATTACCGTGTGCGACGACGTATGGCTGGGCGGCAACGTCACCGTGCTGCCCGGCGTAACGATTGGAAAAGGCGCCGTGATAGGGGCGGGGAGCGTCGTGACGAAAGACGTGCCGCCCGGCTGCGTCGCCGTGGGTAATCCCTGCGCGGTGATAAAGGAGTTGTTATGAAAGTTGCCGTAAAAGAAGCGTTTGATTGCCTGGATGAAATAAGAGCGCTGTTTCTGGAATACGCGGCGGATTTGGAGTGCAGCCTGGATTTTCAGGATTTTGAAGCGGAAATAGCAAACCTGCCGTATAAATACGCCAAAGAAGAAGGCGGCTGTCTTTTCGTCGCCAAAATCAGGGGTGAAGCGGTGGGCTGCGTGGCTTATAAAGACAGGGGCGGCGGCGTGTGCGAAATGAAGCGGCTGTACGTCAGACCGAAATACCGTCGGTTCGGCATAGGCAAGAAACTTGCGGAAATCGCCGTGTCGAGAGCAACGAAAGCGGGATACGCCGTGATGTATCTCGACACGCTGGACACAATGACAAACGCCGTGAGTCTTTACGAAAAACTCGGTTTCGAGCGGACGGAGCCGTATTATCTCAATCCGCTGCCAAACGTGATTTATATGAAAAAGACATTGAAAAAAGACGCCTGAGGCGTCTTTTTTTTGCGGTGAATCAGTTTTTGTTTGCCCATACAGGCGCCGGGATTCTGCCGCCCCTTGAAATAAATTTAGAAGGCGAAGCGGTGTTTATCGGCATTATAGGCGCCGTGCCCAGCAGACCGCCGAAATTCACGCTGCCGCTGTTTTTGCCGTACACGGGGATTACTCTCACCGCCGTGGTTTTGTTGTTTACCACGCCTATGGCGCATTCGTCGGCAATCATGGCCGACAGCACGTCGGCAGGGGTGTCGCCGCCCACGGCGACCATGTCCAGCCCGACGGAGCATATCGCCGTCATGGCTTCGAGTTTTTCCAGTTTGAGACAGCCTTTGTTTACGGCGTTTATCATGCCGATATCCTCGCTCACGGGGATGAAAGCGCCGCTGAGCCCGCCCACGTGCGAACTCGCCATTATGCCGCCTTTCTTGACGGCGTCGTTGAGCAGGGCCAGGCACGCCGTCGTGCCGTAGGCGCCTACGCATTCCAGACCCATTTCTTCCAGAATATGTCCAACGCTGTCGCCCATGACGGGAGTAGGGGCAAGCGAAAGGTCGATTATGCCGAAATTGGCGTTCAGTCTTTTGCTGGCTTCCTGCGCCACGAGTTGCCCGACGCGGGTGATTTTGTACGCCACTTTCTTGACCGTTTCCGCCACTTGCGTCAGGTCGCCGTCTTTAATCTGTTCCAGCGCCACTTTTACGACGCCCGGGCCGCTGACGCCCACGTTGATGACGACGTCCGCCTCGCCCACGCCGTGAAACGCGCCCGCCATGAAAGGGTTGTCCTCGACGGCGTTGGCGAATACCACGAATTTGGCGCAGCCTATGCTTCCCTGCTCTCTGGTGAGATAGGACGTTTCCTTTATGATTTCGCCCATAATTTTAACGGCGTCCATATTTATGCCGGTTTTTGTGGAGGCGACGTTTACCGACGAACACATTTTAGACGTGCACGCCAGCGCCTGCGGAATGGTGTAAAGGAACTCTCTTTCGAAATCCGTCATGCCTTTCTGCACCAGGGCGGAATATCCGCCTATAAAGTCAACGCCGACTTCCTCGGCGCATTTGTCAAGAGTTTTCGCCACTTCTATGCTGCCGCCCGTTCTCGCCGTGATGAGGCTTACCGGGGTCACGCTTATGCGTTTGTTGACAATCGGAACGCCGAATTCCGACTGTATGTCATTGCCGACCTTAACCAGGTTTTTGGCTTTGTCGGTTATTTTTTTATACACCCGCTCGCAGGTTTCCCGCGCCGTGTCGCCTATGCAGTCCAGAAGGGATATGCCCATTGTGATGGTGCGCACGTCAAGGTGCTGTGAACTTATCATGCTTATTGTTTCGAGTATTTCGTCTTTTGACAGCATGTGGCACCTCAGATTTTATGCATGGCGTTGAATATGCTTTCGCTTTGCATTCTTATGTCCATGCCGATTTCTTTGCCGAGTTTTTCCATTTCTTCCGCCATTTCGGTAAAAGACAAGCCGCTTTTGGAAGTATCCACCATCATAATCATGGTAAAATAGTTTTGCATGATTGTCTGCGAGATATCTTCGATGTTGATGTTCATCTCAAACAGTTTGCCGCTTACCTTGGCAATTACGCCCAGTCTGTCCTGACCAATTACGGAAATAATCGCTTTCATATCTTTCTCCGTGTCATTATAATGTTTGCGTCCATTATAACATCAAAAAAGCGTTTGAGCAAACAAACACGGGCGGCGGCGCCGCTTTTGTTGGCTAAAACTTCGTCGTTTTCTTTACTTATCGGCAAAATTATTTTATTATATGCGTAGGTGATAATTATGAGCAATCTTACTTTTTCAATCGAGGTTTTTCCGCCGAAGGACAGTACGGCGGTAGGCGAAATTTACAACACGCTGGAGCAGTTCGCGGCTCTGTCGCCCGATTTTATCAGCGTGACTTACGGCGCCGGCGGCACGGCAAGGGGTCTGTCCGCCGAAATCAGCGGGTATATTTCCGGCAGCCTTGCCATACCTGGCGTGGCGCACCTGACATGCGTCGGCGCCACAAAGGACAACATCAGGGACACTCTCGCCGACTTCAAGGCAAGGGGCGTAAAACGGATACTCGCCCTCAGGGGCGACCTTCCCGAAGGCGAAGCGTCGCTGGGCGACTTCCGCCACGCCGACGATTTAATCGCGTTTATAAACGATTTCGGCGGTTTCGAGGTTTACGCGGCGTGTTATCCGGAGGGGCACAGCGAAAGCAAAAATTTCGCCGCCGACGTGGAAGTCGCCAAACGCAAATACGATATGGGCGTGACCCGTTTCGTGTCGCAGCTGTTTTACGATAACGAGGATTTCTACCGCATGCGCGACGCTTTCGCCGCGGCGGGCGTAAACGCTCCGATAAGCGCCGGCATCATGCCGATAACAAACGCCAAACAGATTTTGCGCATCGTATCGCTTTCGGGCAGCAAACTGCCTGCGGCGATAACCAAAGCGGTAGCGCGTTTCGAGCACAACGCCCAAGCGTTTTATCAGGCAGGCATAAATTACGCCGTGTCGCAGATAACCGATTTGCTGTCAAACGGGGCGGAAGGCATACATCTTTATTCCATGAACAGGCCTAAAACGGCGGAAGACATTTACAGAAATATCGGCAGTTTGCTTGAAGGTGCAAAAGAGTGAATATAGACATTAACGAAGTAAAAAGATATCTGCGCGTAAAAGGCGGCGGATACGAAGGGCTGGACGAAACTATTCGGCGCGTCGCCGACAAGGCGTCCGCCGAACTGTGCCCGAAGAGCATAATAAACAAATTCGCCGTCGAATGGACGGAAGAAGGTCTGCGCCTTAAAGGCACGGATATTGTTTTCGGCGGCAATCTGGTCAGAAAAACTTTCGACGGCTGCGGCGAAATTTATATTTTCGCCGCCACCCTTACCCTCGAGTCGGAATTGTTCATGAAAAAGCAGGCCGCTCTCGGCGCGGTGGAGGGCATTGTCAGCGACTGCGTGCTGACAACCATGATTGAGAGCTGCTGCGACGACATAGACGGCGCAATAGCGGCGAGAGAAGCGGCGAGAGGCAGAAGCGTCACACGGCGCATAAGCTGCGGCTACGGAGATTTTCCGCTGGAATGCCAGAAAGATATTCTGGATATTCTCGGGGCGGGAAAAATACTCGGCGTCAAACTCAACGAAAACAATATGATGTATCCAAACAAAACGGTCACCGCCTTGATGGGCGTAAAAGACATGTCTTTCGAAACGGTGGGCGGCGGCGAGGCAATGGCGGACAAATGTTCCTCATGCTGCTCCTGCTGTGAGTTCAAGAGGTGATATGAGAGAGTTTATAAGCCGCAGGATACGCTGCGGACGGTTTTATCTGGACGGCGGCATGGGCAGCACCCTGATATCCATGGGGTATTCCACAAACGGCGCGGAGAAACTCAACCTTTCTTCGCCGTCCGCCATAAAAAAGATTCACGACGGTTATTTCGCCGCGGGAAGCGACATTGTTTATACAAACACTTTCGGGGCCAACAGGCTCAAACTGCCGGGTGAAAACCTCAGACAAATCATTACCGCCGCCGTGAAAACCGCGCGCTTGTCGGCAGGAGATGACAGATACGTCGGCTATTCGTGCGGGCCGCTCGGCGAACTGCTGGAACCTTTCGGCTCCATGACGTTTGACGAGGCTTACGACTGTTTCAGGGAACAGGCGGAAATAGTGGCGAATCTCGACGTTGACTGCGTCGTGCTTGAAACCATAACCGATTTAAAAGAACTTAAAGCGGCGATTCTGGCTTTCAGGGAGCATACAAACCTGCCGGTCTGGGCGAGCATGTCTTTTGAGAGCAATAAACGCACTTACACTGGCGTCAGTATAGGCGGTTTTGTGCTGACGGCGCAGGGGCTAGGGGTGGACGCGCTGGGCGTCAACTGCGGCATGGGGCCCGACATGATGTACGAAAACGCTCTGGAACTGACCAAATACGCTTCCGTGCCGGTGTTTGTCAAACCGAACGCCGGCATGCCTTATTTCAAAGACGGAAAAACTTTTTACGACGTGGACGCCGACCTGTTCGCCGAACAGATGTCGAAAATAGCCGACCTCGGCATATCCATGCTGGGCGGCTGCTGTGGCACCACGGCGGAATATATAAAAAAGACCAAAGAAGCGACGGAGGGCAAACCGTACAGAATTTTCGGCAACATAACCGACGCCGTGTGCAGCGCGTCGAAAGTGGTGCCGCTGAGCCCGACGCTTGTCATAGGCGAAAGGATAAACCCGACGGGCAAACCGCGCCTCAAACAGGCGCTGACGGACGGGGATTTCGACTATCTCGTGTCGCTCGCCGTTGAGCAGACGGAAGCGGGCGCGCAGATTCTGGACGTCAACGTCGGCATGGGCGGCATTGACGAAAAAGAATGCCTTGTCAAAGCGGTGGACGCGGTGCAGGCCGTGTCTGAACTTCCGCTTTGCGTCGACACCAGCAGAAAAACCGCGCTCGAAGAAGCGCTGCGCCACGCCGTGGGCGTCGTAATCATAAATTCCGTCAACGGTGAGGAACAGAGCATGGCTGACGTTTTTCCGCTGGCGAAAAAGTACGGCGCTTATGTGATAGGTCTGTGCCTTGACGGCGACGGCGTGCCCGAAACGGTGGAAAAGCGCCTTGAAATCGCCCGACGCATTCTGGACGGGGCAGAAAAATACGGCGTCGGAAGAGATAAAATTCTCATCGACGCTTTGACAATGGCGGTCAGCGTCAACGACAATAACGCCGCCGTTACCGCCGAAACGGTCAGACGTCTGACTGAAATGGGGGTCAAGACGGTTTTGGGGCTGTCCAACGTGTCTTTCGGCCTGCCTAACCGAAACGTCATTAACGGCGAGTTTCTGCGGCAGATGATTGAAATGAAACTCACCGCCGCCATCATAAATCCGACGCTCAAACCGCGCGCCGATAAATACGCGCGAAAAGCGCTGGCGGGGCAGGACAAAGGCTGCGCCGATTATATAGCCAACGTGGGCGGCATAAAGACGGAAGAAACCGCCTCCAAAGAAGTGGGCGTGTTCGACGCCGTGCTCAAAGGGCTCAAAGGCGAGTGCGGGCGGCTGTTTAAGGAAAAGATAAATAAAGACAACTTTATGTCCGTCATAGACGGCGACATTATACCGGCGCTCAACGAGTTGGGGCGCAGATACGAAGAGGGCAAAGCTTTTTTGCCGCAGCTCATCGCCGGCGCCGAAAGCGCGAAAGTTCTGCTTGACGAAATTAAAGCGTCGTACATGACGGAGTCGTCGGCGGCAAAGGCCGTCATGCTCATCGCCACCGTAAAGGGCGACGTCCACGACATAGGCAAAAATATCGTCAAAGCGGTGCTGTCCAATTACGGATACAAAATCATAGATTTGGGCAAAGACGTCGGATTTGAAAAGATAAAGGAAAATATCGACAAATATAAACCGTCGATAGTGGGGCTGTCCGCGCTTATGACCACCACGCTGGACAACATGGCGGATATCGTGAAAAAAATCAAGGCGTACGACAAAAACATAGTCGTGGCGGTGGGCGGAGCCGTCGTCACGCAGAGTTTCGCCGACTCGATAGGCGCCGACGTTTATTCAAAAGACGCCCAGGAAGCGGTGCGCAAACTCGAAGCCGTTTTCGGCAGGTAAGCGGAAAACAAAAAGACGGGGGTAATCCCGTCTTTTTTTATCCGCGTTTGAAAGGCAGCAGATCGTCGTCGCCGCATTGTTTGTCGGTTATGAAGTCAGAGCCGAAATAGTTCGCGCGCGAAATGGCGGCAAAGCCGTATTTTTCTCTTATCGTGTCCACGGCGTTTTCGAGTTTTTCCGCCTTCCTGCCGTCGTCGTATAAAAAGTCCTGCTGTTCTCCGCCTTCGCTGCTTTCCAGCCCCGAAACCGCTACCGTGATGGTGCGCAGCGGCAAATCGCTGTCGGGACGCCAGTTTTCTTTGAGCAGCGCGACCGCCGCTTTGGCGATATCTTTGGTGACGAAACTGTGCTTCGGCATGGGTTTCTGTCTGGTCAGGTGGTTAAGGCTGATGTCCCGCATATCCAGCGACACTGTTTTGCCTTTAACTTTATATCTGCGCATTCGTGTGGAAATCATTTCACACAGAAAATATATGATGTTCGACGCGTCTTCGTATGTGCCGACGTCTTTCGCCGCGGTAGTGCCGTGACCCACGCTTTTGATGTCCCTGTCTTGGTGGGAAAGGGCGACCGGCGTAAAGTCTCTGCCGTTTGCCGCGTCCAGAATTTTTATACCGTTCACGCCGAACAGGTCTTTCATCAGCCAGTCATCCGCTTTCGCCAGCTGGCCTATGGTGAATATATTGTATTTGTTGAGTTTTTCCGCCGTTTTTCTGCCTATCATAATCATGTCGGCCACGTCCAGATTCCACACCGTTTTGCGGAAGTTTTCCTTTGTTATGACGGTGGTGGCGTCAGGCTTTTTCATGTCTGAACCCAGTTTGGCGAATGATTTCGTAAACGACACTCCGACGGATATTGTGAGTCCCGTTTCTTTTTTTACCGTTTCCCTGATTTCGTCGGCGGTCTGTTTTCCGTCCTTGCCCAGAAGCGGCAGCGTGTCGGTCACGTCAATCCAGCATTCGTCGAGGCTGAACGCTTCCACCCTGTCGCTGTAACGGGCATAAATCTCCTTGACTTTTTTGGAATACTCCACATAGGCGTTGTAATGGGGCGGAACGCATATCAGGTCGGGGCATTTTTTGCGCGCCTGCCATATGGCTTCCGCCGTTTTGACGCCCATGGCTTTGGCTTCGTTGCTCTTGGCAAGCACTATGCCGTGACGCATGTCCTGGTCGCCGGTAACCGCTACGCAGTAGCCTTTGAGACACGGGTTGAGCAGGCACTCCACCGAGGCGTAAAAATTATTAAGGTCACAGTGCAGTATGCACCTTTCTTTTTTATCCACGTTAAAAATTGTAGTCATATCCCGCCAAAAGTCAACGGTATTCGGCGCAAAACACGCCGTTTGGTTTGTCAAGGATTTTCAGACAAAAAAAGTTGAAAATATTTGGCGCGCATCCCTTGACTATCGGCTTGCCGTTATTTATAATGAATTACAACTTTTAGTGATAAAAGATGCTATGGCACACAATATATTGTGTATTTGACTGTTTTTTAACATAGATTGCTCAATTATCGCCGCAGGAGGAAATTTTATGCTTCAGGTTATCAAAAAAGACGGAACTCACGAGGATTACGACGTACGCAAAGTCGTCGTCGCGGTAAATAAATCGGCTTACCGCGCGCTGGTGTCCTTTACCAAAGAGGAAGAAGACGAAATATGCAGGCTTGTCGACGGCAAGGTTGCCAGCCTCGGCATCGACAAAATCCCTATTGCCACCATGCACAACGTGGTGGAAGGCGCGCTGGAACAGATTAAGCCGGAAGTCGCTAAAAGTTACAGGGATTACCGTAATTATAAACAGGACTTTGTCCGCATGCTGGACGACGTGTATAAAAAGAGCCAGGCCATTATGTACATAGGCGACAAGGAAAACAGCAATTCCGACAGCGCGCTTGTGTCCACAAAGCGCAGCCTTATATTCAACCAGCTCAACAAAGAACTGTACCAGAAGTTTTTCCTCAACAACAACGAGCTGCAGGCGTGCAGAGAAGGCTATATTTATGTCCATGACATGTCCGCCCGCCGCGACACCATGAACTGCTGTCTGTTTGATATAGCGGCGGTGCTCAAAGGCGGTTTTGAAATGGGCAACCTCTGGTATAACGAGCCCAAGACGCTGGACGTCGCTTTCGACGTCATAGGCGACATCGTGCTTTCCGCCGCCAGCCAGCAATACGGCGGTTTCACCATACCGCAGGCGGATAAAATTCTGGCGCCGTACGCGGAAAAATCTTACGTCATGCTCAAAGACAAATACATGAAACTCGGGCTGGGCGAAGAAGCGGCGGACAAGGCGGCTTTGGACGACGTTCAGGAGACGTTCAGACAGGGCTTCCAGGGGTGGGAGTATAAATTCAACACCGTCGCGAGTTCCCGCGGCGACTATCCGTTCATATCTGTCACGGCGGGGCTTGCCGCCGACAGGTTCGGCAAAATGGCGACAATCACCATGCTTGACGTGCGCCGCGGCGGACAGGGTAAAAAATCCTGCAAAAAGCCGGTGCTTTTCCCGAAACTCATTTTTCTTTACGACGAAAACCTGCACGGTCCCGGCAAACCGCTTGAAGACGTGTTCGAGGCCGGTATAAGATGCTCCGCAAAAACGATGTATCCCGACTGGCTTTCGCTCACGGGCGAAGGCTATGTGCCGAGCATGTATAAAAAATACGGCGAGGTCATAAGCCCGATGGGCTGCCGCGCGTTTTTGTCCCCGTGGTATGAAAGGGGCGGCATGAAACCCGCCGACGAAAACGACAAACCGGTTTTTGTGGGGCGTTTCAATATCGGCGCCGTCAGTCTGCATCTCCCGATGATTTACGCCAAAGCGCAGAGGGAAAGCAGAGATTTCCACGAGGTGCTCGATTATTATCTCGAACTTATCAGAAACCTGCACCTTCGCACTTATGCCTATCTTTCGGAAATGCGCGCCAGCACCAACCCGCTGGCTTACTGCGAGGGCGGTTTTTACGGCGGACATCTCAAATACAGCGACAAAATCAAACCTTTGCTGGCTTCCGCCACGGCGTCTTTCGGCATAACCGCGCTCAACGAGTTGCAGCAACTTTACAACGGCAAGTCGATAGCGGAAGACGGCGAGTTTGCCCTTGAAACGCTTAAATACATCAACGATAGGGTCAACGAGTTCAAAGAAGCCGACGGCAGGCTTTACGCGATATACGGCACGCCGGCGGAAAGTCTGTGCGGTCTGCAAATCGAGCAGTTCCGTAAAGAGTTCGGCATAATAGAAAACGTGTCGGACAGGCCGTATGTTTCAAACAGTTTTCACTGTCATGTCAGCGAGGACATCACGCCTATCGAAAAACAGGACAGAGAAAACAGATTCTGGAATCTGTGCAACGGCGGCAAAATCCAGTATGTGAAATATCCTATCGATTATAATATAGAAGCCATCAAATCGCTTGTGCGCAGGGCAATGCAAATGGGACTGTACGAGGGCGTCAACCTTTCGCTGTCCTATTGCGACGACTGCGGTCACCAGGAACTTGACATGGACGTCTGCCCGAAATGCGGCAGTAAAAATCTCACAAAAATCGAACGGATGAACGGCTATCTTTCTTATTCCAGAGTCAAAGGCGACACAAGGCTCAACGCGGCGAAGATGGCTGAAATCAAAGACAGGAAGAGCATGTAATGAGATATCACAATATAACCAAGGACGATATGCTCAACGGCGACGGGCTCAGAGTCGTGCTGTGGGTGTCGGGCTGCACGCACGCCTGCCCCGAATGCCATAATCCCGTGACGTGGGACATAAACGGAGGGCTTCCTTTCGACGAAGCCGCGAAAAAAGAACTTTTCGCCGAACTCGCTAAGCCGTACGTTTCGGGCGTTACCCTGTCTGGCGGCGACCCGCTTATCCCGCAGAACGTGGACGACGTATCGGCGCTGATAGACGAAATAAAGGAAAAATTTCCTCAAAAAACCATCTGGGTGTACACCGGGTACGAGTGGAAAGACGTCAAGGATTTGCCGCTCATGAAAAATGTGGACGTGCTGGTGGACGGGCCGTTTGTCAAAGCGCTCAAAGACACCAAACTTTATTGGCGCGGCAGTTCCAACCAGAGGGTTATCGAGGCAAAGAGAAGTATTGAGGAGGGCGGCATCGTGCTGCATTGCGACTGATATGCAAAAGATAGCGAAATTCGAAAAAGTCAGCAAAGAACGTTTTGTGAAAGATTATACAGGGTGTTTCGGCTGCGGAGAGGCGGAAGCCGCGCGCGTGTACGACGCCATAAAACTTCCGAGACGCGCCACAAAGGGCAGCGCCGGATACGACTTTTTTTCCACGGCGGACGTCGCTCTGGAGGCGGGTAAGGGCGTAAAGATTCCGACCGGCATAAGGGCGCTTATAGACGACGGCTGGGTGTTGCAGATTTTTCCTCGGAGCGGCCTGGGGTTCAAATACAGACTGCAACTTGACAACAGCGTCGGTATAATAGACAGCGACTATTCTCAAAGCGACAACGAAGGGCATATATTTATAAAGATAACCAATGACGGCAAAGAGGGCAAAAGCCTGACAATCGCGGAGGGCGACGGGTTCGCCCAGGGCATATTTCTGCCTTACGGAATCACCGTTGACGACAGCGCGGAAGCGGAGCGCAACGGGGGGTTCGGCAGCACCGGTAAATAATAAAATTTCCGCGGCGTACGCCGCGGTTTTTTTGTAAAGAATGTGTAAGTTTTTGCCCCGACGGCGCCAAATTGTTTGCCGTACCGTGAAAAATGATATAATAAAAGAAAAGCATTATACGGAGATTTTATGATTACGCTGGAAACACTCAAAAAGAACGTGGAAGTGCAAACACTGCTCAAAGCGGAGGAAAAGCAGTTGCAGGTGCTGGGTTACACTGAACACAGCCTCAGGCATATCACGCTGACGGCAAAGCGCGCGCGGGAAATTCTGACGAAACTCGGCTGTCCGCAGCGCGAAGTGGAACTGGGCGAAATGGCGGCTTATCTGCACGACATCGGCAACGCCGTGAACAGGATGAACCATCCGCACAGCGGCGCGATACTCGCTTACCAGGTGCTGACAAAACTCGGCATGGCGTACGACGAAGCGGCTGAAATAATGCTGGCAATCGGCAATCACGACGAAGGGTCGGGGCTTGCCGTCAGCAAAATTTCGGCGGCGCTGATTATAGCGGATAAATGCGACGTGCACCGCAGCCGCGTCAGACAGTCAAAACTGCTGCCGAACAAGCACCTGAAAGATTACACCGACATTCACGACAGGGTCAACTACGCCGTCACCGAAAATCAGCTGATAGTGGACGAAAAGAAAAAAGAAATTCTGCTTAAACTCACCGTCAACACCGATATCTGCTCGCCTATGGATTATTTCGAGATTTTTCTCCAGCGTATGCGCATGTGTCTCGGCGCCGCGCAGTTTATAGGCTATGCCTTCAAACTGGAAATAAACGACTATATGTTGCTGTGAGCCGCCGCGACAAAAAATAAAAAACGGTTGTCAAAACCGCCGCTTTGTGATATCATCAATCAGTACCGTGCCGAAGTGGTGGAATGGCAGACGCGACGGACTCAAAATCCGTTGTTGGCGACAACGTGCGGGTTCAAGTCCCGCCTTCGGCACCAACGATTAAAGCCGCAATATATTGTGGCTTTTTCTTTTTATTTCCACAATATTTTGTGTTTCTGCCGAATTGGGTACAAAAAAGGTACATAATTACAGTTTTATTTCTATCGCGTTTAATATTTTCTCTTTATTTTGCGGCAAAAAGTGGGCGTATGTATTGAGCGTTTCCTCGATATTCGCGTGCCCCAGCCGTTTGGCGACCGACACGATATCCAGCCCTTTGCTTATGAGCATAGAGGCGTGGGAGTGCCGCAAATCGTGTATTCTTATCTTTTTCACGCCTGATTTTTTTATCCCGTCCTCGAACGCCCTGGCTATCGTCGTGTTTGGCAAAGGGGCGGCGCCGCCGAAAACAAATTCGTCTTCTTCGCAGCAATCGCACCACTTATGGGCGTAAAGCAAATCGCACAGACTTTGTGGCAAATCCACCGTGCGGACGGAATATATATTTTTCGGCGTGGTTTCAAGATACGCCGCGTCCGGGTGTTTGCTTTTGTCAAATCGCCTGGTGATTGATTTTTCTATGCGGGCGGTCTTGTTTTTCAGGTCTATGTCTTTCCATCGCAGCGCCAGCGCCTCGCCTTTGCGGCAGCCGGTCATAAAGAGGAAGGAAAACAGACATCTGTAAACAATGTCGTCAACGCAGTCAATAAACTTTTTGAACTCTTCTTCCGTCCAGACCTGCATCTCTTTTTTGGCTTCCGTCCGCCTGAAAGACTCCACGCCGGAAATAGGGTCGGTTTCCACGTCGTAATATCGCTGTCCGAATTTCCAGACAGTGACGAGATAAGTCCGTATTTTCGACTTGTATTTATAACTCAGATTCAATTCATTGAGTCGGTTTTGCCATTTCAATATATCAAGTTTTTTGATATCGGTCAAATTTTTGAATCTATCGAAATAGGGCAGAATATGTTTTTCCGCCGTAGTGCGCATGTCATAGAGGGTGCTTTCTTTTACTCTGTTTTCGGCAAAAGCGCAGTATGACTCAAAAAGTTCGCGCAAGGACATCTGTTCGGCTTTCTTGGGCGGCCGCTCCGCCGTGGCCATGTATTTTGTATAGGCGATTTCGGCTTCTTTCTTGGTGCCGAAGCCGCTGAGCCTCTTATTTTTGGTTTTTCCGTCCTCATACACGCGGAAGCGCACCGACCACTTTCCGCTTTGATTTTTCTCAAAACTTGCCATAATAATTTACCTTTGTGGCATAAAATATTGACGATAGTGCCTAGTTGCAATTATAATATTTATGAACGAGTGTTCAATAAGGATGGTAATAGCGATGACCCGGCAAGAATTAGGGGCAAAGACTGGCAAGGCTCTTTGTAACGTTTTGCAGTCGTTGCAGGATGCCCAAGCGCTTATATTTGAATATGACAAACAGTCTGTTGATAATGCGACGGCCAGCATGTTTGAAAGGCTTATCTATGGACTTGCAGATGAATATACATCAATCATTAATAAAATAGATGTTTATTCGGATGTCGCGCCGCTGCTGACAGATAAAATTCGTGAGGGCTTTGCTGAATTTTATAATGCGTTCACAATAAATCTTGGTAAGTTTGGTTATGAAAACCATTGGGCAGGAACATTTAAGTTAATAGATTAAAGAAACCCAAGTCATGCAACCACTCTAAATTAAGTATGGCGCCCAGGCTCTGCGTTTGCAGGGCTTTTTTAAATTTGTTGAGTAATTCCCAAATATTGATTTTTGGCGAAACTAAACCCAAATAACATCCATGTTTTTTATAAACTTCGCATGGGTCTTTATAAACAGTTTTTTCTCTGGCTTTTATAAAATCATAAAGTTTCTTGGGTGAAATAACTTGGCCTTTGCGTGCTTTTAATTCATACCACTGATACCCACTTTCAATCAGAACATGGTGTGATGTTGCCGCTGCCAATAGTTCGTCGATTATTCGAATTGAGCCGCGTAATAAATGTTCACTGATGAAAGAGTGAGTATATTCATGTGATAACTGGTATATAAGCATTGGTTTAAGACAACCAGGCATTATGCCAGAGGGTATGGAAAGTTCAATTACTGGCATGGGTGGGATAACCACACATTCTCCACGTCGATAAATTGAGCCAATGGGATGATAGTATGGAGTGTCGTATTCTCCGCAAAACACCTCAATTTCAGGCAAAATAATATCGTGAGCTGCAAAAATTTTATTTACAATATCTTTTGCCTCATTTAACCTTTCAACGCCGATTTCTTCTTCCGTTAAGTTTTTCTTTTCCATTTTTTGTTTAATGTCTTATTTTGTCGAATTTTTACGCCTGTATTGATATTTAATTGGCAATATTTTATAATTTAAGCCTAGCAATGCATTGCGAAAAAATACAAAAGAGAGGGGACTACAATGCTCGAATTATATTGGACAATGCTTTTGCTATGTCAAAAATTTGATTTAACTTACGACGAATTACTTGTTGCTCTTGATAAAATTTTCAATAGTTGACAGCAAAATATGTTTTTGCTCGTCGGTAAGTTGCATCCATTCATCAACCGGAAAGTTGACTTTGCGCAAATCCGCTTCCAATTCAGAAATGTCAGTGGGAAATCTCGCTGGCATTTTTTCATCTCTTCCTAGTAAATAATCGATGGATACATTGTAAAAATCAGCAAGTTTTTGTAATGTGCCATAGTCAGGGAGAGCTTTACCAACTTCCCATTTCGATACAGTAGTTTGGTCGACATTAAATATATCAGCCAACTCCTTTTGTGTTAATTGCTTTGCCTTCCTTAAATCCTTAAAAATATTATCCATGCTTTTATTGTACGAAAGAATTTCATATTTTTCAATAGAATATGAAAAAACTTCATAAATAGGCTTGACATTCCTAAATCTGTTTGATAATATATAAATAGGAATTAAATTCCTATAAAAACAAGGCAGGGCAAAGGAAATGGAACGAGAACAGATGACAGACAAGGCAATCCAACGTCTGAAAGATTATCTGATGACGAAAGGGTGGACAAAAGAAGAAATCCTCGACCTAATCATTTACATAACGATGTAAGTCGAGGATAAAGAAAAATCCGTCACTTCAAATAGGGAAGGAAATAGCGGATGTTTTGGGCTGCCAACTTGATAGTTTGATTGGCTGACCTGCTTCGGTGGTGGAGAAAATGACATTAAAAGAATTGAGAAAAAGGTGTGGATTAACGCGTGAGCAGACCGCAAAAGCAGCAGGTCTGTCATATCAAGCCATCGCGATGTATGAACAGGGCAGGCGTGAACCTAAGGTCGAAATAATGAAAAGACTAGCGGAAGTTTTTCATGTGGAGATTTGTGATATTGTACAATGCTTTGGCGGTGAGGCTAGTTTGTCAACAGAAGGCTGTTTGGAAAAAATATCTACACGTATTTTATGTGATGAGTTGAGAAAACGGGAAGGCGTGCAAGAAATAGTTGGTGAACCATATCAGCCAGTGAAAATTGAAGTGGAGAAAAAAGCCCTTCACCTTGATGTTGATGAAGGACCTTTCATAATTTTGCTTGTTTACGATTAAGCAACTTTTCTATACGCATAATGGTTCTTGATATATTGGTGGAAGTATTTTCCATGTGATGGCGCTGATATTAACGCAATATACACTTGATACGGCACGTCGAAATATTGATAAATTCCACCAGAGTTAAACTCTATTTCTAAAACAGTGTTAGCGTAACCAACTGAGCGCAAGTCGCTAGAATCGACAAATGTTCTTACCATTCTTTCACCTCCTTTTATAAATTAGCAATTTATTGGTCTGATTGCTAATTCAGTATAGCACGTGTGAGATGATATGTAAAGAAAAATAACTACATAATGTATAGATATTTCAAAGTTATCAATATATTGTATATTTTAGCGATTTATTAAAACCACAAGAGGGGGTGAAAAAATGCAGTTGAAACTACTCAGAGCGCGCAAGGGTTTTATAAAGCAGATGGATTTTGCGAAAGCGCTGGGCGTCAAACAATCAACGCTGTCGATGTGGGAAACCGGCAAGGCAAGACCTGATATCGATATGCTCAGAAAACTTGCGGAAGTGTTGCAAGTGGACATCAAAGAAGTTTTGGAATGTTTTTAATGGAGGTGAAAAATGTGTACCACTGAAAGAAGAAATGAAATTCTCAAAAAGCCGGTATTGGTGCCGAAAGACATCGCCGTGCTGTTTGACTGCACGCTGGACATGTCTTATCGCTACATAGAAGACATAAACCAGTGGCTCAGGGATAACGGCCGAACGACGATAACACGTCAGTACCGCGGCGCGAGAAAGCAGATACGCACAATTGACTATATCGATTTTGTCGGTCTGCCGAGAGATTTAATGTTGTGATTTAGGAGGTAAACATGACGGAAGAAAAAAGAAAAGAATACCGTCAAAAGTACGGAACAATCGGGCTACAAGCGTTGTGGTTGATTGAAATCAGCATTATCGACTTTGCAAAAGACGCCTTGTCGGAACAAGGGTTCAAGGGCAGGGTAAACGTCGATTTCGATATCGAAAGTTATGATGAGCAGAAAAGTCTCCTGAAACTTGTCAGAGACCTGGAAAAACTCGACAGCAAGAAAAAGGGGTTGGAATGAGCAAACAAACGTTTTATGTGGTGTACCGCTGCGGACGGTTTAACAACGTCAAGGAGTTTAGCGACTTTATCGAGGCGTGGAACTTCGGCGAGAAACACGGCGGCAAGGTGTATCGGGAGAAAGAGGGAGTAAGATTCCCCGACGAGGACACAGAAAAAGACCGCACCTGTGTGGGGCACAGATACGGTCAGAGTGCGAATAAGTGAACGCTGTTTCGCACTCCTAGTATAACACAGAAAACTCAGGAGGTAAACAAAAAATGACATTAAATTATGAATTTGGCGGCGACGATTACACACCGGGCGAGCTGTTCGCGTATCAGGTGAACGACACCACGGCTTTCAAAGACTATCTGCAAGCGGCTTTCCCGAAAGAGGCGAAGGCAATATGGGAAGAACTCGGCGAGTACATAGACGTCAGGGGCTTTCTGGCGGACAGTGAAGATTACTTCATGGATATGTACGAGGACGACGCGGAAGAAGAATGGAGGGACATGAAATGACTAATTATTTCACCGAACTCAATAACATCAACGTCAACGATAAGAAGGAAAAGAAAAACGGGCTTACATACCTGTCCTGGGCGTACGCCTGGGGCGAGATTAAGAAACGCCACCCTGACGCCACATACACGGTTTACGAGCGCGAAGACGGCTGTATTTATTGGACGGACGGCAGGACGTGCTGGGTTAAGACGGGCGTAACGGTAAACGGCTTGGAGCATATAGAGTATCTGCCGGTTATGGATACCCGCAACAAATCTATCCCGCTGGAAAACGTCACCAGCTTTGAGGTCAATAAAGCTATACAGCGTTCTCTGACCAAAGCGTGCGCGCGCCACGGTCTGGGGCTGTATATTTACGCCGGCGAGGATTTGCCGGAAGAAGAAAAAACGGCGGCGGTTGAAGCGGCAAAGCCGGACAAAGACCTTATAGCTCGCCTGGAAGAACTGGGCGGCAACATGGAGGTTGTTGCGGGCTATTACAAAAAACCCGTTGACGCCGTCACAGCCGATGAGGTGCGGGCGATGATTGAGCGCAAGTTAAAAAACCTGGCGCGCGAGCACAAACAGCAGGGGGACGCGGATGCCAATCAGTAAAGGCGAGATGATTTTTAACCCTGAAACGCATACATACACGCTTGACGGCGAAGAGTATATCTCGGTGACGCGGCTCATGAAAAAGCACGGATTGTCGCCGGATTATTCAAACGTATCGGAAGAAACGTTACAAGCCGCAGCGGCAAGGGGAAGTTTCGTACACGGCGAGATAGAAAGATACATAAAGGACGGCGACGCGGGGTTTTCCGCCGAACTGTACGACTTTATAGACCTATGCGAAGATAACGGCTTAAAGCCGACAAAAAGCGAGTTTATAGTCTATAACGCCGAGTATAAAGTGGCGGGCACGGTTGACCTTATGGGGCTGACGGCGGATATGCAGGGCTTTGTCGGCGACATAAAGACCACGTCAACACTGCACAAAGAAGCGCTGGAATGGCAGCTGGGACTTTACGTCTTTTTGGGCGAAATGACCGTGTCTAAATA
>ERZ1643249.1154-NODE-1154-length-27082-cov-6.144633_pt1 | contig 27082 bp, 26 predicted proteins | sample MGYA00579263_ERZ1643249 | MGnify/ENA primary metagenome ERZ1643249 (study PRJEB29033, sample SAMEA4952264) | chicken gut metagenome | biome: Broiler Chicken; feature: Gastrointestinal Tract; material: Caecum | place: Ireland | collected 2018 | study: Broiler...
TATACACCTATTTTATGAAGTCTTATCCCTTTTGTGCATGATGCAAATATGATACAATTTGGATGCAGAATAAGGATGGGTCCATGGCGGTCCTGTAGAGGGCTGGCGGACAAATTCTGATGGAAAGCGGATGAGGGGAGACTATGATACGGATTCTGGTAGTTGAGGATGAGCACGCGATTTCCAATCTGATCGCAGTAAATCTAAAGAAGGCAGGCTATGCCTGTGACTGTGTCTATGACGGTATGGCGGCCGCGGATGCTCTGGACAATGGCCCTTATGATTTGATTCTTCTGGATGTGATGCTTCCGAAGGTGGATGGCTATGAACTGATGAGCTATATCACGCCCCTGGAGATTCCGGTGATTTTTCTGACTGCGAAATCGTCAGTCACAGACCGGGTGAAGGGACTGCGCCTGGGAGCCGATGATTATCTGACGAAGCCTTTTGAGATTATCGAGCTTCTGGCCCGTGTGGAGACCGTGCTGCGTCGTTACCACAAGACGGAGCAGATTCTGACGGAAGGGGATCTGGTGATCGATACAGCTTCCCATACGGTAAAGAAAAACGGAGAGCCGGTAGGTCTTACCAAGAAGGAATATGAACTTCTGCTCCTGTTTGTGCGGAACAAGAATATAGCTCTGTACCGGGAGACGATCTACGAGCGGATCTGGGGCGGGGAATATATGGGAGACAGCCGGACTGTGGATCTGCATGTGCAGCGCATGCGCAGAAAGGTAGGCTGGGAGGATAAGATTGTGACCGTTTATAAGGTGGGCTACCGCCTGGAAGGATAACGGCCCGGCCTGCGGCGTCAGGCCGGAAATGGTCTTGTGAGAGGGAGAACGCAAATGAAATTTTCCTGGAAAATCTGTGTGTCAGTGCTGGCCTTCAGCCTGCTGATTGTAGGTATCGGGGGATACGCGCTTTTATCAGCCCTGTTTCAGTCCAGTTTTCAGAGAGAGGTGAAGAGCGCGGCGGATGAAAACCGGATGCTGCAGTATTCCTTTGCCGCTTACTGGACCACGACGGTTCAGGACCGGTCTTCCGGATTTCCCGAGACGGATGTGCGGCGCGCCGCCCAGGCCATGCAGGAGGGAATGAGTGGAACAGAACTTCGTTTTCAGCTTTACAATCAGGAAGGAAGGGAGCTTTACGACAGCGGGGCGGAGGAGATCCTGAGGGACAGCCAGCGGGAGGCTCTTTTTTCTGCTGCTTCCGGCGAGACGGGAGCACGGATGATGGTCCGGACCGGAGAGGGCTTCGGCCTGGCGACGGTGAGCACGGTTCTGATGGAAGACGGAACGCTGCTTTACCTGGAGACAGACCGTGATGTGACGGCGCTTTTTGCTGATCGAGAGTCCCAGTATGGAATTTACCGGCGGTGGATGGCGGGGCTTCTGCTTCTGCAGGGGCTTGGCTGTTATCTGATCGCGGTCTGGCTGCTCCGGCCTCTGGGACGGCTGTCCAGAGCCTCCCGCCGCATTGCGGGCGGAAATCTGGAAGTGCGGGCAAAGGTGGAGACCGGAGATGAGATCGGCCAGCTGGCGGAGGATTTTAACCATATGGCGGACAACCTGGAGAAACAGTTTAAGGAGCTTGAGGATGCGGCCCGCAGGCAGGAGGATTTTATCGGAAGTTTTGCCCATGAGCTGAAGACGCCGCTGACTTCCATGATTGGCTACGCGGATATGCTGCGGACCAGAGAGATGGACGAGGAGGAGCGTTTCACCGCCGCCAATTATATTTTCCGGGAAGGAAAGAGGCTGGAAGCTCTGTCTTTTAAGCTTCTGGATCTGATGGTAATCCGCCACGGCGCGCTCCAAAAGCGGAGTGTGAATGCCCGGTGGCTGGCGGAGGAGATACAGGGCGTTCTGAAGCCGGCCCTGGAAAAGGCCGGCATTGCGCTGCAGGTGCTGGTGGAAGAAAAACAGATCCTGGTGGAGCCGGACCTGATGAAGACTGTGCTTCTGAATCTGATGGATAACGGACGGAAGGCCATGGAAGACGGCGGACGGATGTATCTGCTGGGACGTACGGAACAGCAGGGATTTTCCTTTTATGTGCAGGATACCGGGAAAGGAATGCCGGAAGAAGAGCTTTCCCGGATTACAGAGGCTTTTTATATGGTAGACAAGTCCCGGGCAAGGCGCCAGGGCGGTGCGGGACTCGGACTTTCCATCTGCGCGGAAATTGTGAAAAAGCATGGGGGAGACTTGAGCTTTCAGAGTATTCAGGGGAAAGGAACTCTGGCCCGGGTCTGGCTGCCCTCTTAAGAGCGGGGAGGCGGGAGTATGAAAAGACATTTCAGGTCATCTTATGTCAAAGCGGGAATCATCCTGTTTCTGGCGGCAGCGGCAGGCTTTGGCCTTCCCTGGGTTCTGCTCCGTTTTGGGGATGAGCAGCGGCTGGGCCGGGTAGAGCAGGAAGAAGTGTCACAGATGGAGCTTACCGATCAGCCGGTTCTTACGATTGTAGAAAAGATCCGTCTGATGCAGAGAGCTTCTTCCAATTCCATGGTTCTTGCTAAAGGCAGAAATTACAGTACGGATACCATTGGAGCCAGGATAGCAGGCGAGCTGGACGCGCTGTCGGAGCTGGGCCTTCCGGTGCCTTCTGCGGATTTGGAGGACTCGGTATTTTCTATGACACCTGTATTTATGATGGATGTGGAGAGTGAAAATTCCTTTATTGTATGGACTGGAGAAGTGTATGCAGACAGCGGCGTACAGATGGAGCTGTCTCTGGATGATGAGACCGGCAAGATCCTGAGCCTCAGCTGTGTTGGCAGTGTATATGAGGAAATTGGAAGCGGCACGGACGCGGCGGACAGCTTTGGCGGGTATCTGGGCTGTCATGTGGCATCAATGAGTGTTTCGGATTCTGAAGTGACAGGGTATCTGGATGAAGAGATGAAAAAGATTTATGAAAGTGAGATACAGAACCAGGCAGAGAGCGGCAGTACCTGGGACGACGCCCGGGCTCAGGTGAATGAAAGATGGGGGCTGGATAATCTGGGTTATACAGCCAGCGTGAATTACGGGGATGAGAGCGGAATGGAGGTTCAGTACTGGATATCTGTATCCGAGGGAGACGGAAGCCTGCAGATTCTTCCCAGATAAGACAGAGCATGATACATTTCTGATGCAGTTTCCCGTTAGACTGTTCCTTAAGAGGTGAGAGGAACATGAAAGAACAGAGAATGGAAGAATGGGGAAGCAGGGCGAAAGGCGGCCAGAGAAGCAGACAGGGGCAGCGGCGCCGGAGACAGCAGAAAGCGCTCCACAGGAAAATATTCGGCTTCTGCCTGTTCACATTTCTTCTGGGCGTCCTGTTTGGAAAAGCTGTATTTGCGAAAGAGACGGGACTGCTGGTTCAGGCGGGAAAAATGATTCCGTCATCAGCGCAGGAGACCGCAGAAGAGACTGGTCTGGCGGCAGACGGAAAAAGCGGCACGGTTTCAGACGGCGCTTCTCTGTCACGGGAGACGGAAAAAAGCTCAGACTGGAAGCTCACACTGGTGAACGCGTCTCATCCTATGGAGGAAGGGTATGAGCCGGAGCTTGCTGAAATCGAAAATAATTATTATTTTGATGCCCGGGCAGTGAAGTATCTGCAGGAAATGCTGGCTGATGGAAGAAAAGAAGGACTTGACTTTTGGGTTTGTTCGGCTTATCGTACCATTGAAAAGCAGAGAGACCTCTATGAAGATAAGGTACGCCGTCTGGAGGCGGAGGGCATGAGCCGCAACGCTGCCCTGAAGGAGGCCGGAACTGTGGTGGCCTATCCGGGAACAAGCGAGCATAATCTGGGGCTGGCTGTGGATATCGTGGCCAAAGATTATCAGATGCTGGATGAGAAGCAGGAACAGACAGCCGAACAGCAGTGGCTGATGGAAAACTGCTGGAAATACGGCTTTATTCTGCGGTATCCCACAGACAAGACGGGAGAGACCGGCATCATTTATGAGCCTTGGCATTACCGCTATGTGGGGCGGGAAGCTGCCCGGGAAATCATGGAGCAGGGAATCTGTCTGGAAGAATATCTGGGAGAGGCATAAGGAATGAACAAGATAAATTATCAGAAAGAACTGGAGAAGGAACTTGAGCGTGTTTTGGCGTCCGGGCGTACGCCCCGGCTGCTGCTGCACAGCTGCTGCGCTCCCTGCAGCAGCTATGTGCTGGAGTATCTGTCGGATTATTTTTCCATTACGGTATTTTATTATAATCCCAATATCTATCCCCCGGAGGAGTTTGGAAAACGGGTGGAAGAACAGAAAAAACTGATTCGGGAACTTCCCATGAAGAATTCCGTGTCTTTTCTGGAAGGTCCTTACGAACCGGAACGCTTTTATGAGATGGCCAAAGGGCTGGAGCGGGTGCCGGAAGGCGGAGAACGGTGCTTTCGCTGCTACCGCCTGCGGCTGGAGGAGACAGCGCAGATGGCACGGGCAGGGAATTTTGACTATTTTACTACGACTCTTTCTATCAGTCCGCTGAAAAATGCGGAAAAGCTGAATGAGATAGGCGCGTATCTGGCGGAGGAATATAAAGTGCCCTACCTGTTCAGTGATTTTAAGAAACGGAACGGCTATAAGCGTTCTACGGAACTGTCAGCGGAGTACGGACTGTACCGGCAGGACTACTGCGGCTGTGTGTTTTCCCTGCGGGAGCGGAAAGAGCAGGAAAGGGGCCGGGATTAACACGGATGTTAATCCCGGTCTTTTTCTGCTCAGAAATCCTTGAATCCCTTTTCCAACTGTGCTACTATGAAAACCAGTCAGACACCAGCGGCGGCAGCCGGAGCGTATGTTCAGCCAGTCCTGCCGGCCGAGGGAATATCACAGTGATAAGAGAGGAAAATACATATGGCACAGCTCTGGGGAGGCCGTTTCACCAAGGAGACGGACAAGCTCGTATACAATTTCAACGCTTCAATTTCATTTGATAAAAAATTTTACAAGCAGGACATGAGGGGAAGCATGGCCCATGTGAAAATGCTGGCAAAGCAGGGAATTCTGACAGAGGAGGAGAGAGACGCCATCCTTGCCGGAATCGAAGGAATTCTTGCGGATGTGGAGAGCGGAAAGCTTAAGATTACCGATGAATACGAGGATATCCACAGCTTTGTGGAGGCTGTGCTCATCGACCGGATAGGCGATCCGGGAAAGAAGCTTCACACAGGCCGCAGCCGAAACGATCAGGTGGCTTTGGACATGAAGCTTTACACAAGAGACGAGATTACAGCCATCGACGGCCTGGTGGGGGATCTGCTGGCAGTTCTTCTGCGCCTGATGAAAGACAATACGGAGACTTTCATGCCGGGCTTCACCCATCTTCAGAAGGCCCAGCCCATCACGCTGGCCCATCATCTGGGCGCTTATTTTGAGATGTTCAAGCGGGATCGGGGCCGTCTCCATGATATCTATGAGAGAATGAACTACTGTCCCCTTGGCTCGGGCGCTCTCGCGGGAACCACGTATCCTCTGGATCGGGAATACACGGCGGAGCTTCTGGGCTTTGCGGGACCGACACTGAACAGCATGGATTCTGTGTCGGACCGGGATTACCTGATTGAGCTTCTGTCAGCCCTTTCCACGATTATGATGCATCTGAGCCGTTTTTCTGAGGAAATCATCATCTGGAACACCAATGAATACCGTTTTGTGGAAATCGATGACGCCTACAGCACGGGAAGCAGCATCATGCCCCAGAAGAAAAATCCGGATATCGCTGAGCTGGTGCGGGGCAAGACAGGCCGTGTCTACGGAGCTTTAATGTCTCTGCTTACGACCATGAAAGGGCTGCCGCTGGCATATAATAAGGATATGCAGGAGGACAAGGAGCTGACCTTTGACGCCTTTGATACGGTAAAAGGCTGCCTGGCTCTCTTTACCGGGATGCTGGATACCATGAAGTTCAACAAAGCAGTCATGGAAGAGAGCGCCAAGAAGGGCTTTACCAATGCCACAGACGCGGCGGATTATCTGGTGAATCACGGAGTTCCCTTCCGGGATGCCCATGGAATCATCGGCCGTCTGGTCCTTTACTGTATCGAACAGAACAAAGCCATCGAGGAGCTGTCCCTGGAAGAGCTGAAAACTATCAGTCCTGTTTTTGAAAATGATATTTATGAGGCGGTCAGCATGGAGACCTGCGTGAACAAGCGTTTGACCCTGGGCGCCCCCGGAAAGGCGGCCATGGAGCAGGTGATTGCTCTGAATGAGAAATGGATGGAAGAGCACCCGGCTCTGGAAGAGAAGTAAAAGGCAGAGCTGCAGAAAAGAAAAAATACTTGCAATTTTTCCAAAACTGCGGTAGTATACTTTAAGAAAAAGACATATGTACGCGTCACAAAGACATAGGCAGAGGAGTGTATGAGAAAATGAGCGAGAAACTGAGAGTAGGAATTTTAGGCGGAACCGGAATGGTAGGACAGAGGTTTATCTCCCTTCTGGAGAACCATCCCTGGTTTGAGGTAGTGACCATTGCGGCCAGCGCAAGAAGCGCGGGAAAGACCTATGAGGAGGCGGTGGGCGGCCGCTGGAAGATGGATACGCCCATGCCGGAAGCAGTGAAAAAAATCGTAGTCATGAATGTGAACGAGGTTGAAAAGGTGGCAGCAGGCGTGGATTTTGTGTTCAGCGCCGTGGATATGACAAAGGAGGAGATCCGAGCCATCGAAGAGGCTTATGCGAAGACAGAGACTCCGGTGGTATCCAATAACAGCGCGCACCGCTGGACGCCGGATGTTCCAATGATGATCCCGGAGATCAACGCGGATCACGCGAAGATTATCGAGAAGCAGAGAGAGCGTCTCGGCACAAAGAGAGGATTTATCGCAGTAAAGCCCAACTGTTCTATTCAGTCCTATACGCCGGCTCTGGCAGCCTGGAAGGAGTTTGAGCCTTATGAAGTAGTGGCTACCACCTATCAGGCCATCTCCGGCGCGGGTAAGACTTTTAAGGACTGGCCTGAAATGGTGGAGAATATCATTCCCTATATCGGCGGAGAGGAAGAGAAGAGCGAGAAAGAGCCTCTGCGTGTTCTGGGAACCTGTGAGGACGGCGAGATTAAGCTTGCAGCAGAACCGGTGATCACCTGCCAGTGCATCCGTGTGCCTGTGCTGAATGGCCACACGGCGGCAGTTTTCGTAAAATTCCGTAAAAAAGCCACGAAGGAACAGCTCATTGAAAAGCTTCGTTCCTTTAAGGGAGCGCCCCAGGAGCTTGAGCTTCCCAGCGCGCCCAGACAGTTTATCCAGTATCTTGAGGAAGATAATCGTCCCCAGGTGAAGCTGGATGTGGATTACGAGAATGGAATGGGCGTTTCCATCGGACGGCTCCGTGAGGACCATGTGTACGACTGGAAGTTTGTGGGACTTTCCCATAATACAGTCCGGGGAGCGGCCGGAGGAGCAGTGCTCTGTGCGGAGCTTCTGAAGGCCCAGGGCTATATCGCAGCTAAATAATGGTCCCTGCCTGAATTATTTGAGAGTTTTTATGAAGAAAAAGAGTGTAAAAATGGTCATTTCTGCCGCAGGAATGGCCATTTGCCTGTTATGCGGAAGCTGCGGCGGAAAAGAAGAATCCAGGGGTGCTCTTGAGATGGAAGGGACTGCTGGTAGAAAAGCGGAAGAAGCGTCCCGGCAGGTCTGGGAAGAGCAGGAAGAACGGAAGCAGCAGGAGGCACAGGAAAGGGCCGCCCGGCTGGAAAGTTACCGCACCTGCAGCTCCGGAACGCGGATCGAGGACGTTCTGTCAGAGGAGGAGACAGACAGCCTGTTTTACGCCTCTGAGATACCGGCGGAGGTTTTCCGGCGGATGAACGGAGTCTCTTATGTGGAAAATGACGATATTGCCCTTGTGGATCTCAGGTATCTGAGGATGCTTTATGTGGGATTTGACGGTGAGCCCCACGTGGGCGAAATGGTGGCCAACGTCCAGATCGCGGATACACTGCTTGAGATCTTCCGTACTCTGTATGACAACGGATACCAGATAGAGAAGATGCGCCTCATCGATGATTACGGCGGCGATGATGACGCTTCCTGCCTGGACAACAACACCTCCTGCTTTAATTACCGGGTGGTGGAGGGAAGCACGCGCCTGTCCCGCCACGCCTATGGGATGGCCATAGACATCAATCCTTTTTACAATCCTTATGTAACTTATGAAAACGGCGTCGAACATATCTCGCCGGAAGGCAGTGAGCCTTACGCGGACCGTTCGGCTGACTTTCCCCATAAGATTGGCGGCGAGGGAGAACTGTGCCTGGAATTGTTCGAGGAGCAGGGCTTCACCTGGGGCGGAAACTGGCGGACCCTGAAGGACTATCAGCATTTTCAGATGAGCGGCACCTGACCGACGCGGGATTAAGGCCTGCGGGATGACGGCGGTATACTTGCGGCCTATCGCCGGCCGGGGAGAAATTTTTTTCAAAAGAGTCCGTTTTTTTGCAGCAAATCCGGAGTTTCCTTCGTTATTACTTATAGAGGAGCAGAAGAGATAAGATAAGTAGAGAAGGACGGACGAAGGAGGAGTGGGCATGAAAAAGAAGTACGGGGCCCTGATTTTGATGCTGGCGGTTCTGCTGGCGGCGGCAGGCTGCAGGAACAGAGAAGAAGAAGCAGTGGCAGCCAAGCCGGTGATTTATCTGTATCCGGAAAAAGCGGAGGAGGTCAGCGTCTGGCTGGACTATGACGGAGAACTGACCTGCACGTATCCTGCCTATGAGGATGGCTGGCATGTGATAGCAAGACCGGACGGCACGCTTCAGAATTTGAGGGACGGACAGGAATATTCCTATCTGTTCTGGGAAGGAACGGGGGATGCCCGGTATGATATGAATTCAGGGTTTGTGGTAAAAGGAGAGGATACGGCAGGCTTCCTTCAGGAAAAACTGTCTGAGCTTGGCCTTACGCCTGCCGAGTATAATGAGTTTATCGTATACTGGCTTCCGAAAATGCAGGGAAATCCCTGGAATCTGATTACCTTTCAGACCAGTGTCTACACAGAGCAGGCGAAGCTTCATATTGAGCCGGAGCCTGACAGTGTCATCCGGGTTTTTATGGCGTACCGGGCGTTGGAAAAACCGGTGGAAATGCCGGAACCCATACTGTCGTCCATGCCGAGAAAAGGGTTCACCGTGGTAGAATGGGGCGGAACAGAGGTAAAATAGAAGCAGTATTTTCGCTTTACTCCTGCGGGCAATGAGCCAAATGGAAGCGGCCCAGGCCGCTTTCTTAACTTTGCGCCTGCGCGTCCATTTGGCGAATACCGTGAGGGTAAGTGCCTTGTGGGTGCAAATAACCCACTCTTTGGAGTATTGCTGGTTTGATGCCTGTTGCTTGCCGCGGGGTGCTTGACTGACGGCAGTTTCTGTAATTTTCTGTGAAAAAATGATTGATTTGTCCTGGAGTTTATGCTATTCTGCATATATCAGCCGGATCTGCTGATTCAAAAGGAGAGATTCTCTCCGCATTTCCCGATTTATATGAATTTCCACTAAATACCGGAATCACAGAAGGAGGCGGCGCTGCGGCGGCCGGAAAATACAGAAGATACGATTTTTGGAAAGAGAGCGTTGAAACATCGCGGAATATTTTATAAAATGAGGAGGAAAACAGTTGCATAAAACCTTAAAAGAATTGACGCTGCTGACTCCGGCACAGACTGAGAAGGAGCTCAGGACAGCCCCCTGGCTCCGTTCCATCCGCCTGGATGTCTATGCCCTGGATAAAGAGCTCTCAGTCTACAGCACAGAGATGCAGAAGGAATACAGGAATGATCTGGTGAAGCGCAGCAGATATTACCAGTCTCTGATTGACTCGCCGCTTCTGGAACCGGGCAGTGTAAATTTCAACCAGCTCAATAATACTTACATGATTCTCATTATGCCTTTCGATCTGTTCGGGCTGGGGAGGTACTGCTACACTTTCCAGAACTGCTGCCGGGAAGAAAAAGCACTTGAGAGGCAGGCTGGGAGCAGAAGGCAGATTGGAAGGGAAAGCAGAGAGCATCATAGAGCTTCTGGAGGAGCTGGGCCCGGTGCCGGAGGAACTCCGGAAGAAAATTATGAAGGAGAGGGACGCGGAGACTCTGAAAGGCTGGCTGAAGCTGGCGGCGAAGGCAGCATCTGTGGAAGACTTCTGTTTTCTGCTTGACAGCAGAGAGAAAATATAATAAGATAGACCCAGAAAAACGAACAGACATTCGAAATAAATCTGGGAGAAGGATAAGGAGAAGCAAATGGTTAAGGAAGAGAAGCAGAAAGCGCTGGAAGCGGCGCTGGCGCAGATTGAAAAACAGTTTGGAAAGGGCTCCGTCATGAAGCTTGGCGACAAGGGAGCCAATATGCAGATAGAGACGACGCCTACAGGCTGCCTGAGCCTGGACCTGGCTCTGGGACTGGGAGGTATTCCAAAAGGACGAATCATTGAGGTATATGGTCCGGAATCCAGCGGTAAGACGACGGTAGCGCTTCACATGGTGGCCGAAGTACAGAAGCGGGGCGGAATCGCAGGCTTTATTGACGCGGAGCACGCGCTGGACCCGGTCTACGCGAAAAATATCGGCGTGGATGTGGATAATCTTTATATCTCCCAGCCGGATAACGGCGAGCAGGCTCTGGAGATTGCGGAGACCATGGTGCGTTCAGGCGCTGTGGACATTATTATCGTAGACTCTGTGGCAGCTCTGGTGCCGAAGGCAGAGATCGAGGGGGATATGGGAGACGCCCATGTGGGCCTTCAGGCGAGACTGATGTCCCAGGCATTAAGAAAGCTGACTGCAGTCATCAGCAAGTCCAAGTGCACGGTAATCTTTATCAACCAGCTCCGCGAGAAGGTGGGCGTCATGTTCGGAAATCCGGAGGTGACCACAGGAGGCCGGGCCCTGAAGTTCTATTCGTCCATCCGTATGGATGTGCGCCGGATCGAGACCCTGAAGCAGGGCGGAGAGATTGTGGGAAACCGGACCCGGATCAAGGTTGTGAAGAATAAGATTGCGCCGCCCTTTAAAGAAGCGGAATTTGATATCATGTTCGGAGAAGGAATTTCCAGGGAAGGAGATATTCTGGATCTGGCGGCCAATACGGGCGTAGTGAACAAGAGCGGAGCCTGGTATGCTTACAATGGAGAGAAGATTGGACAGGGACGGGAGAATGCCAAGGTATATCTGAAGCAGAACCCCGCAGTCTGCCAGGAGATTGAAGAAAAGGTAAGAGAAGGCTTCGGTCTGGATTCCGCCGGTCTGGAGAAGGAAAACGGAGAACAGGGAAGTCCGGAGAAAGGGAAAGAGAAGCCTGCGGAAAAGCCTGCAGACAAATAAGCGGTGATTTCAGATGAGACAGAGACAGCCAGGAAAAGACGCTGAGAAATCAGGTGACATCAAGCGGGCCAGGCACCGGGCTCTTCATATTCTGGAGCGCAGCGACAGAACGGAAAAGGAGCTCCGCGCGAAGCTGGAACAGAATTATAAGCCGGAGGCTGTGGAGGATGCAGTAGCCTATGTGAAGAAGTATCATTATCTGGATGATATGCGGTATACGGTGAATTATCTGAACAGCCGCGGCAGGGTTAAAAGCCGCCGGCAGGTAGAACAGGAGCTTCTTTACAAGAAGGGAATTTCAAAGGAAATTTTGGAGGAGGCCCTGCAGGAGGCAGAGCCTCAGGATGAGCGGGAGCAGATCCGGCGCTGGATGGAGAAAAAGCAGATTCATCCGGAGACTGCCAGTCAGGATGAACTGAGAAAGTTTTATCTGTTTCTGATGCGCCGGGGATTTCGAAGTGAAGATATTTTGAGTGAGATAAGGGTTGCTGCTTCCTGACTTTCGGAAAGCAGCAGAAAATTAGAAAATTCTGCTGAAGGCCGAAGGGCAGGGAACAGCAGGAATACAGGATGGGCGGAGCCTCAGGAACTGAGGTCATCCGCCCATTCTGTATATTCGATGTTTTTATGAGTTTTTCCCTTCCTTCCCGGACAGGGAAAGAGCAATCTTTTCCGGGGTAATCGGAAGCTCCCTGTGCCATACGCCGGTAGCCCGGTAGATGGCGTGGGCCAGGGCCGGGGCCGGAGTGTTGATTACGATCTCGCCGATGGATTTGGCACCGAAGGGGCCGGTAGGCTCATAGCTGTGCTCAAATTCCACGTGGAGCTTTCCCATGTCCAGACGGGTGGGAATCTTATATTGCATAAAGGAAGATCCGATGGGTTTTCCATTGTGATCGTAGCGCACGTCCTCCATCAGTGTGTGCCCGATACCCTGGACGATACCGCCCTCCGTCTGGATGCGCGCCAGAGCGGGATTGATGGGAATGCCGCAGTCCACTACGGCCATGTAGTCCAGGATGGTGACAAGTCCGGTCTCCTTGTCCAGCTCGATTTCCACCATGCCCACCATGTAGGGAGGAGGAGAGACCGGAGAGGAGTGGCTTGCGGTGGCTTCGGCTGCCTGGGTATTGAATACCTGAGATTTGTAGCCGATATCCGTAAGGCTTACGGTCTCTTCTGTGCCTATCCGGCGGACCTGCCGGCCCTCAAAGACCATTTCCGAGGCGGCGCAGCCCAGCATTTCCGCGGCGATGGAGCAGATCCGTTCCTTCAGCTCGGCGCAGGCCTTTTCCACAGCTTTTCCGGTGATATAGGTGGTGGAAGAGGCGTAGGAACCGGAGTCGTAGGGAGAGGCATCGGTATCCGCGCCGAAGACAGCGATATCGTCCACGCTGCAGTCCAGACATTCGGCAGCCATCTGGGCCAGAATCGTATCGCAGCCGGTTCCCATGTCCGCCGCGCCGATGATCAGGTTATAGGTACCGTCTTCACCAAGCTTTATGGTGGCGGAGCCCACGTCCACATGGGAGATACAGGACCCCTGCATGGCCATGGCCACGCCGGCTGTCCGTACCTTGCCGTTCCCCATATCCCTGACCGGGTATTTTTCGTCCCAGTGGAACATCTGCCGGCAGTGCTCCATACAGCGGTCAAGGGCGCAGGCATTGGCAGTTTCGTTATAATAGGAGGGCATTTTCATGCCTTCTTTTACCATATTTTTATCGCGGATCACAGTGGGGTCCATGCCCAGCTGTTCCGCCAGTTCGTTGACAATGGATTCCAGCGCAAAGATGCCCTGGGTGGCTCCATAGCCCCGGTAAGCCCCTGCCGCCTGGAGATTGGTGTAAACCACGTCATAGCTGAAACGATAGGCCTCCAGGCCTCCTGTGTACAGGGGAATCGCCTTGTGCCCGGACAGGCCCACAGTGGTGGGGCCATGCTCGCCGTAAGCGCCCGTATTGGATAGCGTGTAAAGATCAACGCAGCGGATATGGCCGTCTCTGCCGGCTCCCAGGCGGATGCGGATCTCCATCTCGTGGCGGGGAGAGCCTGCGATCTGAGACTCTTCCCGGGTATAGATCAGTTTGGCGGGCCGCCCGGTCTTCAGAGTGACGAAGGCAGGATAGACCTCGCAGACTGCAGTCTGCTTGGCGCCGAAGCCTCCTCCGATCCGGGGCTTTTCCACCCGGATTCTGCTTTTGGGAATGCCGAGGGCGCGGGACAGTATTCTGCGGCAGTGGAACACGATCTGGGTGGAGGAGATGACATGAAGCCTGCCGTAACGGTCCAGCTCCGTATAGGTGCGGAAGGTCTCCATCATGGCCTGGTTAAAGGCTTTGGTGTGATAGGTGCGGTCCAGGACAATATCACAGTCGGACAGCACTGCTTCCACATCTCCATCGCTGTTTACCTCGCTGGCCACCAGATTTCTTTTGGGATCACCGCCCACCTGGCAGGGAGGAAACCAGTCCTCCTCCGGGTGGACCAGAATGGGATTATCCTTGGCCTTACGAAAATCCAGAACAGGCTCCAGAACCTGATATTTTACCTTGATCATTTTCATGGCCCGAAGAGCCGCTTTTTCGGTCTCAGCGGCAATGATTGCTACGGGATCTCCCACAAAGCGAACGTGCCGGTCCAGAATCAGACGGTCATAGGGAGAGGGCTCCGGATAGGTCTGGCCTGCGATGGCGAACCGGGTTTTCGGCACGTCCTCCCAGGTATAGACGGCGGCTACGCCGGGAACCTTCAGGGCTGTGGAAGTGTTGATTTCCTGGATAACAGCGTTGGCGTGGGGAGAGCGCAGAAGCTTGACGACCAGCGCATTGCCAGGGGTAATATCGTCCGTGTAGACAGGCCTGCCCAGCAGAAGCTGCATGGCGTCCTTCTTGCGGACCGGTTTATTGATGGATTTATATTCTTTCTGTTCCATAGCTGTCTCCTTGCGTATTCCTTACGCTATGCGCGGTGTTCTTTTCTGCGGCTCTCCAGATAATTCCGGATTCCCCTCAGCTGTCCGTCATAGCCGGAGCAGCGGCAGAGATTACCGGCGAGAAACATGCGGATTTCATCGTCGGTGGGATCGGGATTTTCCCGCAGAAGGGCGATGGTGTTCATGACAAAGCCGGGATTGCAGAAACCACACTGGTCCGCGCCCTGGTCGGCGATAAAACCGGCGAAGTCAGCTGCTTCCTCCTGCAGTCCTTCCAGCGTATGGATGCTGTGTCCGGCTGCCCGGGCGGCCAGCATGGAGCAGGAGAGAATGGGGCGTCCGTCCATCAGTACGGTACAGAGGCCGCAGCCGGAGGTCTCACAGCCTCTTTTTACGCTGTAGCAGCCGTGGTTTCTTAAAAAGTCGATAAGGAGCAGGCCAGGGTCGATATGATCTGTAACAGGTCTGCCATTCAGTGTAAGCTTCAGTTCCATTTCTGCATTCCTCCCAGTTCCAGAGCGCTGCGTTTTGCCAGCACGTTGACGAGATGGGTCCGGTAGGCGGCGCTTCCGCGGACATTGCTGCCAGTGGGAACCGACTCTGCCGTGTATGCGGCAAAGGCCCGGGCGCTGTCTTCCGTGATGCCGTCTTTCAGCAGTTCCCGCTTATCCCGGATAACCATGGCACGGCCAGGACGTGCTCCGATGACGGCCCGGTACTCTCCTTCCACCTGCGACAGGGCGCAGGTGAGTACGGGAAAGTCCGTGCGCTGGATGCGCATGGCCTGGTATGTGAAAAGTCCGGGTTTCTTTCTGACCAGAATCCGTACCAGGATGTCATTGTCCTGCTTCATGGCCGCAAAGGTTTCCAGAGGAATGATGCCTCCTTTATACAGTTCCACATAAGAATCCATGGCGAGAAACAGGGTCAGTACATCAGAAAAGCCGAAACGGCCCCAGATACTGCCTCCCACGGTTGCCATGTTCCGGAATTGGACGCCTATGATATCCTGCACCGCGCGGGCGGCGGCGCCGCAGGTATAGGCATTCAGGCCGGGATGGGTCTCCAGCTGGCGTAAGGCCACCATGGCGCCGATGGAGAACTCTTCTTCTGTCTCTTCGATGGCGTCCAGCCCCAGGCGGCACAGATCAATGGCGGTGCCCACAGTATTTCGGGCCATTTTCATCCAGAGCATCCCGCCGATGATGCGGCCGCTTTTTTTCTGATTCAGCTGATAAGCTTCCTCCAGGCTTTCTGCCTGAACGTAGTTTTGTATATTGATCATGATATAAAGTCCCTTTTCAGGATACCCCTGCAGACAGAACGGATCGCAAATGCTCCTGCGCAGGAGAGGCCTGACAGATATATGTACAGTGACAGCAGTAATTGAGCCATGCAGCTTTTCTGATAAACACAGGGGAAGTCCGCATGGCTGCCTTAAAATCCTGCAGTCCGGCGTCAGGGCCGGCCGCTTTTTTTGAAAAACGGCAGACCTAAGCTGGACGGTTACGGATTTTGACAATATTATATCAGTATGTCTTGATTTTGGAAAGAGGAATTGCTATAATCCCGTTGTAGTTTTAAAACAATAACGATAAGGAGAAATGAGTTTTATGAAGAAAATACTTTCTCTGCTGCTCGTTCTGGCGATGACGCTGTCTCTGGCAGCCTGCGGCCCGAACGAATCTGCGGCAGACACCCAGACAGCTGTTTCTGAAGAAAGCGGGCAGGAAGACGCTCAGGAAGAGACGGCGGAAGATGCGGGCGGTACTGAGGACGCTGCTTCTGAGGAAAGCGCGGAAGAGGATGCTTCCCAGACAGCCTATCCGGTCACTGTGACAGACCAGGCGGGCCGCGAGGTGGTTATCGAGGAAGAACCCCAGAAGCTGGTCAGCGGATATTACATTTCCACAAGCCTTCTGATTGCCCTGGGACTGGAGGACAGGCTGGTGGGAATCGAGGCCAAGGCGGATACCCGTCCTGTCTATCAGCTCAGCGCGCCGGAGCTTCTGGAGCTTCCCAGCGTGGGAACCGCAAAGGAATTTGATCTGGAGGGCTGCGCGGCTCTGGAGCCGGATCTGGTGATCCTTCCCCTTAAGCTTCAGGACTCCGCAGACGCCCTGGAGGAGCTGGGAATTACTGCTCTTGTGGTGAATCCTGAGGATCAGGAGCTGCTGAACGAGACTATAAAGCTTGTGGGAACTGCGTCTAATACACAGGAGAAAGCCCAGTCCCTTCTGAATTTTGCCTCTGAGCAGGAAGCGCGTCTTGGAGAAGCGCTGGCTGACGCGGAGACACCCAGCGTCTATCTGGCCGGCAATTCTGCGCTTCTGTCCACAGCGGGAGATTCCATGTACCAGTCTGACATGATCCGGATGGCGGGAGGCGTGAACGCGGCTGCGGAGATTACCGATGCCTACTGGGCTGAGATAAGCTATGAACAGCTTCTGGCCTGGGACCCGGATTATATCGTGCTTGCGTCTGACGCGGACTATACGGTGGACGACGTTCTGGCAGATCAGAATCTGGCAGACTGTACTGCTGTAGTAAATGGAGACGTTTACCAGATTCCCGGAGACGCGGAAGCCTGGGACAGCCCTGTTCCCAGCGGAATTCTGGGTGCGGTATGGCTTTCCTCCGTTCTTCATCCCGAAGAGTGTCCGGAGGCAGACAGCATGGCGGTGATAGATGAATATTATGAGACTTTCTATGGCTTTACCTACAGTGAAAAGTAGAGTTTTCTGCGCAGCCGGGGCGATCCTGATGATCGCTCTGGCTGCTGCCAGTTTATTTGTGGGGAAATATCCTCTGACTCTGGAGGGGCTTCTGAGCGGGGACGTGATGCAGCTGAGAGTATTCTGGACTCTCCGGGCCAGCCGCACGGCAGTGGGGGTTATCGGCGGTTTTGCCCTGGGGGCGGCAGGCTTTGTCTATCAGACCGTGTTTCGGAATCCTCTGGCGTCCCCGGATGTGATCGGGGTCTCCTCCGGGGCCAGCGCGGGTGCGGCGGCAGGGATTCTGTTTCTGTCCGGCGCGGCGGCAGTGACGGCTTCGGCTTTCGCGGGAGCTCTTGCGGCTGTAGTTCTGGCGCTGGCGCTTTCCTCTCTGGACCGTGCGGGAAGAAACGGCACGATTGTGCTGGCTGGCATCGCGGTCCATGCGCTGGCGCAGACCGCGCTCATGTGCCTGAAGCTGACGGCAGATCCGGAACGGGAGCTGGCTTCCATTGAATACTGGATTATGGGGAGCCTGAATGGAATCAGCGGCTATTCCATCGGTGTAAACCTGCTCCTGTGCCTCCTGTGTGTTTCTGCCCTGTTCCTTCTGCACCGCCAGATCCTTCTTCTGTCTGCAGAGGAAGGAGAGGCCAGAATGCTGGGCGCGGATGTGGGAAGGCTGCGCCTTGCGGTGCTGCTGCTGGCGACCCTGGCTGTCTCCTGTGTCGTAAGCCTGTCAGGGCTTATCAGCTTTGTGGGACTCCTGGCGCCTCACGGGGCCAGACTTCTGACGAAGCGGAACCGTGTGGGCACCATGCTGCTGGGAGGGATGCTTGGAAGCATTCTTCTGACCGGGGCGGATATTCTTGCCCGGAGCGTTTCCTCCACGGAGCTTCCTGTCAGCATCTTTACCAGCCTGCTGGGAGCGCCGTTTCTGATTTTTCTGATAATCCGCGGGAGGCAGAGGGCATGAGTTTTTTTAAGGTGGAAAATTTGACGGCCGGATATGGGGGGAAGCAGGTTGTAAATCATCTCTCTTTTGAGCTGGAGGCCGGGAGTCTTACGGGCCTTCTGGGAGCCAATGGCAGTGGAAAATCCACGCTTTTAAAAGCCCTGTGCGGGATTCTGCCCCACAGGGGAAGCTGTATGCTGGAGAAGCAGTTCCTGGAAGAACTGTCTTCCCGGGAACTTGCCAGGCTGTGCAGCTATATTCCTCAGAGGAGCGGCATCTCCATCGATATTTCCGTCCTGGATGTGGTGCTGATGGGCTTTAATCCGAGGCTGGGGCTTCTGGAATACCCTTCCGCCCAGATGAAAGAAAAAGCCCGCCAGGCTCTGGCCCGGGCAGGTCTTGCAGGGCGGGAGGAAGAGAATTACCTTCATCTGAGCGAGGGGCAGAAGCAGCTCTGCATCCTGGCCCGCACACTGGCGGCGGAAAGCAGGCTTCTTCTTTTGGACGAACCGGAGAGCGCCCTGGATTTCCGTTATCGTTACCGGATGCTGGAGCTCCTGCGGGAGTGGATCAGAGACGGGGAACAGGAGCAGTATGGGCAACGGGCAGCGCTGGCGGCTCTTCATGACCCGTCTCTTGCCCTGAACTGCTGCGACCGCCTGCTTCTGCTGGAAGGAGGAGAGATCCGGTCCGTTCTGCGTCCTTTCACAGACCCGCTGGAGAAAATGGAAGAGCAGCTTGCCCTGATTTACGGCTGTGTCAGCCTGCACAGATGCATGGATAAAAGCGGCAGAGAACAGCTGGTGATGCTGAAAGAAAACGGAGGATGGGAATGAGAGCGGCAGTCAGGATTATATTTTTGGATGAAAACGGGGAAAAGTTTTTCGGGGAAGGGCCCTGCCGTCTGCTTCATGCCGTGGACGAGACCGGTTCTCTGCGGGCGGCCGCCCAGTCTATGGGAATGGCCTACACCAAAGCCCTGAAAATTATGAAAAACGCGGAGAAGGCCCTTGGTTTTGCCCTGACAGAAAGAATGGCGGGAGGAAAGGACGGCGGGGGAAGCGTTCTGACGCCGGAAGGAAAGGAGTGGCTGAAACGGTATGAAGCCTACCGGGATGCCTGTATACAGGCTGACAGAAGATTGTATCTGGAATTCTTTCCGGAGCAGCGGTAAGCGGCATCTGATCCTGACAGGGGACAGGGGAAGCGGAAAATCAACTCTTCTTTCCGGACTTTTGAGGAAGCTTTCTTCTTCCGGGCCAGTACCCGGCGTCACAACCTGGGCGGAACCGGGCCAGGCGGTGTATTTAAGGGAAAATATTTCCGAAGAGACCGTCCAGGTGGGACGTTTTGACCCATTGCTGCCCGGAAGAGAGAACCGGATGCGGCCGCTGCCGGAGGGCTTTCAAGAGGCAGGCGTGCGGATGCTGGGCCGTCTGGCGGAGCAGGAAGGGGAATGGGCTTCCATAGACGAGATCGGGTACCTGGAATCCGGCTGCGCGGACTACTGTGACGCGGTCCGGAGGCTGATGGAGCGGAAACGGCTGGCCGCTGCCGTGCGCAGACAGGAGCTGCCGTTCCTCACAGAACTGTGCGGCCGCCCGGATGTGTTTCTGGTGGATCTGGACGCGCCTTTTGGAAAGCTTGGCTGTGTGATCATGGCGTCGGGGCTGGGAAAGCGTTTTGGCGGGAACAAGCTGATGGCAGAGCTTAAGGGAAAGCCGCTGATTCAATACGCGCTGGACGCCACGGAAGGCATCTTTGAGCGCCGTGTAGTGGTGACGCGGCACAAAGAAGTGGAAGAGCTGTGCCGCAGGCAGGGCGTCCCGGTGGTCTTTCACAGCCTTCCTTACCGCAGCGACACGGTCCGCCTGGGCCTGGAAAGCCTGGGAGCCGGAACGGACGCAGGGAAGAGCGGAACAGAGGCGGAAATAAAGATAGCGCCGCCTGCGGAAAACGGGCTCGAAGGCTGTATGTTCTGTCCGGGAGATCAGCCGATGCTTGGCCGGGAAACTGTGGCGTCTCTGGCGCTCTGCGCGGCATCCGGAAAAAACACTATCTGGAGAGCGGCCTGGAATGGACAGGAAGGTTCCCCGGTCCTGTTTCCCGCATGGGTCTTTCCGGAGCTGCTGGCCCTTCCGGAAGGGAAAGGAGGGGGTTTTGCAGCTGGAAAGCACCGGGAACTGGTACGGACGGTCTCTGCCCGGAGCCAGTGGGAGCTTAAGGACGTAGACTGCCTGGAAGATCTGGAGCTGCTGGCAGAAAAATGTTGATCTGTGTCTTCTTTTCCTATATACTGTCTCTTATTGGATGATTACAGGAAAGAGAGGATGTATGAATGAATAACACTACTCAGGCAAACGCCGAGCTGATGAAGTTTGACGGCAAGCCTTCCTGGGGAGCTGCTTTTCCCCAGGCGATGCAGCATGTTCTTGCGATGCTTATCGGCAACATCACCCCGCCCATGCTGATTGCAGGTATCTGCGGTCTGAGCGCGGAGGAACAGATTATGTTAACCCAGGCGGCCATGATCATCGGCGGCATTACCACGCTGCTTCAGCTGTTTCCGGTATTCGGATTCGGCATGAAGCTGCCCAATGTTATGGGCGTTGCCTTTGCCTATATGCCGATTCTGACCATTATCGGCGCCAATTACGGCATAGCGGCCATCTTCGGCGCTCAGCTGGTGGCCGGCTTTGCATCGATTTTTATCGGTATGTTTATCGGAAAGATCCGCCGTTTCTTCCCGCCCATTGTCAGCGGCACGGTGGTTATGAGTATTGGTCTGTCTCTGTACCAGACAGCCATCAACTATATCGGAGGAGGCTCTGCGGCCCAGAATAACGGGACCTTTGGGTCAGGAAAATTCTGGATTCTGGCAATTCTCACGCTGATTGTGACACTGGCATGCAACTTTTTCGGAAAAGGACTTCTGAAAGCCTCCGGTATGCTGATTGGCATTATTGTGGGCTATGCCGCGGCCCTGATTATGGGAAATGTGGTCAGCTTTACCGATCTTCAGACCGCGTCCTGGTTTGCCCTGCCCCGCCCCTTCTATTTCGGGCTGGAATTCCATCCGGACGCTATCCTCATGATGATTCTGATGTATGTGGTTCAGGCGGTTCAGACCATCGGAGACGTGTCCTCCACCACCATGGGAGGCTTCGGACGTGAATGTACGGATAAGGAGCTGGGAGGAGCCATCAAGGGCCAGGGGCTGTGCGGTATGATTGGAGCCTGTATCGGCGGTCTTCCCACAGATCCCTACAGCCAGAATGTGGGACTGATCTGCACCACCAAGGTGGTTGCGAGAAGAGTCTTTACCATGGTAGGCGTTATCATGCTGATAGCAGGCGTATTTCCGAAATTCAGCGGACTGATGGCGACGATTCCCCAGCCGGTGCTGGGCGGCGCTACTGTTACCGTATTTGCGGCCATTACCATGTCCGGTATTCAGCTTCTGAATGAGCAGCCCATGAATTATCGGAACAGAATGATTGTAGGTATTGCGCTGGCCCTGGGAATCGGCATTGACGCGGCGCCTGACATTCTGCAGTTCGTGCCGGAACTTCTGAACAATATTTTCGGAAGCTCCCTGATGGTATCCTTCCTGATCGTGTTTGTTCTGAATATGATTATCCCGAAGGACGACACGCCGGAGAACTGACGAGAAACGCCGGCGGATACCCGCATTGCACTAAAAAGATAGAACAGAAAAGCAAGCCATAAAAAACAAGCCTGAGCAGGAGCCTTTCAAGCACCTGCTCAGGCGTTTTTTATGGCAGCGTCTGGCAGCACACATATTTTTATATCCGGAAATTCTCCAAAGGGAAGAATACTCCCCTGGAAAAATTACAGATCAGGCCTGTTCCCGGAAGGTAATCGTCCCGGTCTCCGGGTCCATGGCGTCTACGATAGCCAGAGATTCCAGCCGGTATCCCAGATTACGGATGACCCGTCCGCCGATCTGAAATCCTTTTTCAATGGCAATGCCCAGGCCCTCTACAGTGGCTCCCGCAGACTCCACAATGGAAATCAGTCCCTGGAGCGCGCAGCCGTTGGCAAGAAAATCATCGATGATCAGGACATGATCCTCCGGGCCAAGGAATTTTTTGGATACCACCACCTGGTTTTTATTCTGGTGGGTAAAAGATTCTACTTCCGCCACATACATTTCTCCATCGATATTGATGGACTTTGATTTTTTGGCGAAAACCATGGGAACGCCGAATTCATCTGCCACCGGGTAAGCGATGGCGATACCGGAAGCCTCGATGGTCAGAACCTTCGTGACAGGGCAGTCCGCGAACCGGCGGTGAAACTCTTTTCCGATTTCATTCATGAGGTCAATGTCCATCTGGTGATTCAGGAAGGAATCGACCTTAAGGACGCCTCCGGGTTTGACAATGCCGTCTTTTGCAATTCGTTCTTCTAAGAAATTCATAGGGTACCTCCTAAAGATTGGGAACAGTATAACACATTCCGACAGAATTGTCATTCCTTGTCTTTGGAAACTGTATGAATCATGTGTACTTTTCAGTGAAAAAAAGGAAGTTAGCTTGACATAATGCAAAAATAAGTATAGAATTTAAATGTTGTATGTGACACTCGGCTGACAGATTCATATGCGAGGGAAGGGATGCCGGCCGGGTTTGATTTTGTACAATGAAAATTAAATAAGGAGGTGCTCCTGTGCCGTTTTATGTTCCGATAATAGTTGCACTTGTGTCGATTATAGTTACGGCTCTTGTGACGACTTACGTGCGGAAGACGATGATAGAGAAAAAGGTCGGAAACGCGGAAGAAAAAGCAAGGGAAATAATAGATGACGCATTAAAGGTTGCAGAACGGTCCAAGCGCGAAGCTTTGCTGGAAGCGAAGGAAGAATCGCTGAAGACAAAGAACGAGCTGGAAAAGGAAACAAAGGAACGCAGAGCGGAGCTGCAGCGTTATGAGCGCAGGGTTCTGGCAAAAGAGGAAGCTCTTGATAAGAAGTCAGACGCGCTGGAAAGACGGGAAGCAAGCTATGCGGCCAAAGAAGAGAAGCTGGCGAAGCAGAGCGCTGAGCTGAACAAGCTTCAGGAAAAAAGAGTGCAGGAACTGGAAAGAATCTCTGGCCTTACCTCCGAACAAGCAAAAGATTATTTATTAAAGACTGTTGAAGACGAAGTAAAACATGAAGCAGCCAAGCTTGTCAAGGAACTTGACAGCAAGGCAAAAGAAGAAGCCGATAAAAAGGCGAAGGAATATGTGGTTACGGCGATTCAGAAATGCGCTGCCGATCATGTGGCAGAGACGACGATCTCCGTTGTGCAGCTTCCAAATGATGAGATGAAGGGAAGGATCATCGGGCGTGAAGGACGGAATATCCGTACGCTTGAGACGCTGACCGGAATTGATTTGATCATCGATGATACGCCGGAAGCTGTCATTTTATCAGGCTTTGACCCGATCCGACGAGAGGTGGCGCGTATCGCGCTGGAAAAGCTCATTGTGGACGGACGTATTCATCCGGCCCGCATTGAGGAAATGGTGGAAAAAGCACAGAAGGAAGTGGAGACCATGATTCGCGAGGAAGGCGAGGCGGCTGTTCTCGAAGTAGGTATCCATGGAATTCATCCGGAGCTGGTAAAACTTCTGGGAAGAATGAAGTTCCGTACCAGCTATGGTCAGAATGCGCTGAAGCATTCTATCGAGGTGGCTCATCTGGCGGGCCTGCTGGCAGGCGAGGTGGGTGTAGATGTGCGTATGGCGAAGCGTGCGGGACTTCTTCACGATATCGGCAAATCCATTGACCACGAGGTGGAAGGATCACATATTCAGATTGGAGCGGATCTGTGCAGAAAGTACAAGGAGTCTCCCATCGTTATCAATGCAGTAGAATCACATCATGGAGATACGGAGCCGACTTCTCTGATCGCCTGTCTGGTACAGGCCGCGGACACCATTTCCGCTGCCCGCCCGGGTGCGAGAAGAGAGACGCTGGAGACGTATACAAATCGGTTAAAACAGTTAGAGGATATCGCCAATGCTTTCAAGGGCGTAGACAAGTCTTTTGCAATTCAGGCAGGTAGAGAGATTCGAGTCATGGTAGTTCCTGATCAGGTAGATGACGCTACTATGGTATTACTGGCAAGAGATATTTCCAAGCAGATCGAAGCTGAGCTGGAATATCCGGGCCAGATTAAGGTAAATGTTATCCGCGAAAGCAGGGTAACAGATTATGCGAAATAGGAAAGACGGAGGATGCCGCGAAAGCGGCATCCTTTTTGCGATATCGTGTTTTTTATGGAGTTAGTGCCGCCGGGAAAGACCGCGGAAATTCAGGGTGTCCGCGGCAGGCATTAGAGAAAAGAAAGGAGAATCAGGATGGCAACGATAGGATTTATAGGAATGGGAAATATGGGGAAAGCGCTTCTGACCGGGCTTCTCAAAGAATTTCCGGTGGAAGAGCTGGTGTTTACCGCAAAGACGGATGAGACCAGGCGCAGAGTCTATGCGGAAACACAGGTGACTTATACCCAGTCCAACGCAGAATGCGCCAACAGCTGCAAGTATGTAATTCTGGCTGTGAAGCCTCAGTATTATCCCCAGGTGCTTAAGCAGATTCGATACGCGGTGACGGAGGAGCATGTGGTGATTTCTCTTGCGCCGGGAATTACCATAGAGCAGCTGAAGGAGTCCCTCGGCTCTGACCGCAGAATTGTCCGCGCCATGCCCAATACTCCGGCTCTGATCGGAGAAGGAATGACAGGGTTAAGTTTTCTGGCTGAAGAACTTACCGGGGAAGAGATTGATATGGTACATAAAATATTCGGCTGCGCTGGAAAGTACGCGGATGTGGAGGAACGTATGATGAGCGCCGTGGTCTGCGCCAGCGGAAGCTCTCCGGCCTTTGTATATCAGTTTATCGAGGCTCTTGCGGACGGGGCCGTGCAGTTTGGACTGCCGCGGGCGCAGGCTTATACGTTTGCCGCTCAGGCAGTGGCGGGAGCCGCTAAAATGGTGCTTGAGACAGGAAAGCATCCGGGCGAGCTGAAGGACCAGGTATGTTCTCCCGGAGGTACGACTATCGCGGGAGTGGCTGCGCTGGAAAATGCCGGTTTCCGGGGAGCGGTTCTGAAAGCATGCGAGGCCTGTTATGAAAAATCAGAATCCATGAAATAAGGAGTCCCGGAGAATCCTCCTGAAACTATCATGAAATGGAAAAGCCTCTCATACACTGATCTGTGTATGGGAGGTTTTTGTATGAAAGAAATCCGGCTGAAGGGACGCAGTCTTTTCCTCACACTTTTTCTTTTGGGATTTGTGGCAGGCGTGCTGTATATTACTCTGTTCGGACGGGCGGCAGTCCATGAGACAACCCTGATGAGCTCCTATTTTTTTACGAAATACCAGCAGGTGGAATTTGCTTCCGACGAACTGTTTTTGTATACCCTGAAAGCGCGCATATCCGTGTTTACCATTCTGTGGCTGACAGGACTGACTGTCCTTGGCATGGCTGCGGTCTGCGTGTTCCTGTTCTGGATCGGAGCCGCTCTGGGAATCACGGTAACGACCGCGGCGGTGAAAATGGGTCCGGCGGGAATCCTGCTCTGTATCGCCGCCGGCCTTCCGCATTTTATTTTATATATCCCGGCAGGCTGCTGGCTGCTGAAAAGAATATGCGCCATGTCGGCAGGCGGGGAATGGAGAGGACGGCAGTGGAGAGACGGAAAAGGAATGTTTTACCGGTATCTGCTGGTGTGGCTTGCGGGAGCGGTAGTCTTTCTGGCCGGAGCTTTCCTGGAAAGCTATGTGAATCCCCTCTTTCTAAAGACAGCGCTGGCGGTCATCTGAGCGGCAGAAAAAAATTTTCAAGCAGACTTACAATATTTGGTGGTGCAAAAATCAAGGGCAGCCATATCTTGTGGAACAGGGGAAAATCCCGGGTTTTTTTGTAGAATCGGGGAAAAAAGACCATTGCTTTTCTGCTTTTTTGTTACTATAATGTTAAATACATTATCGGTTCAGCGGAGAATCCTGCGCGCAGGATTCTTTTTCAGTGGGCCGCCGTTATTGTGAATCAAGGGGCAGAGGGGTTATGGAGCAGGAGATTAAAGGTTTTGTAGCTTATTTACACAATGTGAAAAAGACGTCGCAGAATACGGAGCTTTCCTACAGGAGGGATCTGGTAAAAATGATGCGCTTTCTGCACGAGCAGAAGATCGACCGGCCGGAGGACGTGACAGAGACGAATCTGAATTCATACATTCTGGATTTGGAGAAAAAGGGAATGTCGGCGGCGACCGTATCGCGCAATATTGCGGCTATGAAGGGATTTTATCTCTATCTCTGGAAGGAGGGAAATATTACCTCCGATCCCGCGGAAAACCTGAAGGCGCCCAAGGTGGAAAAGAAGCTGCCGGATATTCTTTCCGTGGAAGATATGACAAAGCTTCTGGAGCAGCCGGGTGACCGTACGCCCAAAGGGCTTCGGGACAGAGCTATGCTGGAGCTTCTGTATGCTACGGGAATCCGTGTGACGGAGTTGATTTCCCTGCGCCTGGAGGATGTAAACTGGAAGCTGGACTATATCGTCTGCCGGGACAGAAACCGGGAGCGCATTGTGCCTTACGGCTTCAAAGCCCGGAAAGCTCTGGAACGCTATATGAAAAGCGCCCGGGCGGAGCTGATTGGAGGCAAGGAATGCGAGATGCTGTTTCCAAATTGTTCCGGCGAGAGTATGAGCCGACAGGGCTTCTGGAAGCTTTTGAAGCAGTATGTGAAGCAGGCGGGCATCGAGACGGAGATTACGCCTCACACTCTGCGCCACTCCTTTGCGGCTCATCTGGTGGAGAACGGGGCAGACCTGCATGTGGTGCAGGAGATGATGGGCCATTCTGACATTTCCACCACCATGATGTACGCAAACCGCGCCCGGGAGATTTATGCGAAGGCGCATCCGAGAGGCTGAAAAAAATATAAGGTGTGTAACAGGGACGGCCGCGAATGTCTGTATCCTGTGTCCGCACACTTCCCGGACGCCTGTATGCCCGGTTCCGGACGGAAGTCCGTCCCGGAACATACAGGCGTTCGTTAAGAGGCGGACACGGGGATATCAGACATTCGCGGCCTGTTCATATACACCTTAAATTTTATCTGAGATA
>ERZ1643249.1159-NODE-1159-length-27036-cov-5.890145_pt1 | contig 27036 bp, 25 predicted proteins | sample MGYA00579263_ERZ1643249 | MGnify/ENA primary metagenome ERZ1643249 (study PRJEB29033, sample SAMEA4952264) | chicken gut metagenome | biome: Broiler Chicken; feature: Gastrointestinal Tract; material: Caecum | place: Ireland | collected 2018 | study: Broiler...
ACGGAGGGCGGGGACGGGGTTCGCCGCGGTGCCCTTCGATGGAGGTCATCAGCGCCGTCTCTTCGCCGCAGACGAACGCGCCCGCGCCGAGACGGATGTCGAGATCGAAGTTGAAGCCCGAACCGAAGATGTTTTTGCCGAGCAGACCGTATTCGCGCGCCTGTTTGATCGCGATGCTCAGGCGCTGAACGGCGATCGGGTACTCCGCGCGGACGTAGATATAGCCCTGGTCGGAGCCGATCGCATACGCCGCGATCGCCATCGCCTCGATGACCGCGTGCGGGTCGCCCTCGAGGATGGAGCGGTCCATGAACGCGCCGGGGTCGCCCTCGTCGGCGTTGCAGCAGACGTATTTCTTGTTGCCGGGCGAATTCTTCGCGAACTGCCATTTGCGGCCCGTGGGGAAGCCCGCACCGCCGCGGCCGCGCAGGCCGGACTTGGAAATGACGTCGATGACGTCCTGCGGGGTCATTTCGGTGAGCACCTTGCCCAGCGCTTCGTACCCGTCGTAGGCGATGTACTCGTCGATCTTCTCGGGGTTGATCACGCCGCAGTTGCGAAGAGCGACGCGATGCTGTTTCTTATAGAAACTGGTGTCGTTGAGCGCCTTGATGGAGCCGTCCTCCGCGACCGTCTCTTTGTAGAGAAGGCGGGTGACGATCCTGCCCTTGATGATGTGCTCGTCGACGATCTCGTCGACGTCTTCGATCTTCACCTGCGAATAGAAGGCGCCCTCGGGATAGATGATCATGATGGGGCCGAGCGCGCAGAGACCGAAGCAGCCGGTCTGCGTCACGTGCACTTCTTTTTCCAGCCCCTCTTTGTAGATGCGGTGCACGAGCGCCTCGTAAATTTTAACGGAATTGCCCGACGTACAGCCCGTGCCGCCGCAGACAAGAATGTGTGATCTGAACATTTGGTCTTATCTCCTCCGCCCTCAGTTCTCGCCGACCAGGAATTCGGCGCAGACATTGCCGTTGACGACGTGTTCGACGATGACGCGACGCGCCTTTTCCGCCGTCATGTGCACATAGGTATACTTCTGCCCGTCGCGGAACACCTCGACGATGGGCTCAAGGCGGCACATGCCGATGCAGCCCGTCTGCGAGATGCTGACGTTGTGCAGGTGGCGCTTTTCCGCCTCATCCAACAGCGCGTCCAGAACGGGACGTGCGCCCGCCGCGATGCCGCAGGTCGCCATGCCGACCTTGATGACCGTCTCCCCTTCTCCCGCAACGCTGCGGTTGTCCGTCTGGGAACGCATCTTCTCGCGGAGCGCGCGGAGCTCTTCCAAACTTTTCATAACCTACCTCCAAAAATGTCGACTAAATTTTCCTTGATGTAATCCTTTAAAAATCCTCTGACTTCGGGATGCGAAAGCGGAATGTCGCCGAGCACCTCGCGCATCTCGCGCGTGTCCAGCACTCCTTCGCTTTCCCCGTTCTTCGCCAGCACATAAAAATCCACCGCGGGATTCATGGTGACGAGCTGAAGGACAACGCCGCCGAAGTCGCCGAGCGGCATCCTGTCCACATGCCCGACCGAATACTGCGCCGTGACGAGCGTGCCCTTCCCCTTTTCCGAGCGGATGTCGAAGCTCCCGCCCGCGCTCTCCGCGGAGAACTTGAAAAGCGGGATGCCCATCCCGACCTTGCGCGTGGTGCGCGAGGTGGTGAACGGATCGGTCACGCGGGCGAGCATCTCCGCGTCCATGCCGCAGCCGTCGTCGCGGACGGAGATGGTCAGCCTGTCCGCGGGAAGGTCGGCGATCACGCGGATCTCCACGAGCTTCGCGCCCGCAGAGAGGGAATTTTCGGCGATATCGAGGATGTTGAGCGCAAGCTCGCGCATCAGCCCTTGTACTTGGCGAGGATGCCTTCCACCTCGTCCACCGTCACCTTGCCGTAAACGTCATCGTTGATGGTGATGACGGGCGCAAGGCCGCAGCAGCCGATGCAGCGCGTCGCATCCAGCGAGAACCTGAGATCGTCCGTGCACTGTCCGCCCTCGATGCCCAGCGTGTCACACATCTTTTTGTAGACGTCACCGGAGCCCTTGACATAGCACGCGGTGCCCAGGCAGACGCCGATGCGGTACTGCCCCTTCGGGTACAGCGAGAACTGCGCATAGAAGGTCGCGACCGCGTAAACCTCGGCGAGAGATGTGCCGAGAAAATCCGCGATCATCTGCTGGACGGGCTCGGGGAGATAGCCGTAGATCTCCTGCGCCTTTTGCAGCGCGGCGATCATGAGCCCGTTGTCCCCGTGCGTCTTTTTCAGTTCCGCGAGTGCCGCGCGGAGCTTTTCTTCCTGTTCCTTCGTCCCGTTGAACGGAACGTCGATCTTTTTAGCCAATGCTACCTACCTCCGACTGTAATGAGCGGATGAGATTCCCCGCTTTAAATATAATTCAACGTATCTATTTTATCACAAATGCGGACGATTGACAATAAATCTAAACGTTAAAAAGCAATAAAGTTTTTTAATTTTTCACAGGGAGAGCCCTTTTCCCCTGCAAATTTCGCACAGAAGACGTGCCTTTTTACCCGCCGCAGGCGGCCCGGGGCGGGCGGGCGGACTGTTCAGCACTTGACTTTTTGCCGCTTTTATAGTAAAATATTGTATGAAATCACATTTTGCCTGTGTAAAATGCCTCAAAAATCTCGAAAAAAGGAGGAAAAGCACATGATTTTTCCCGAACTGCGCGAACAAATGCTGAAAAAATATTCCAAATATTCGCAGGATATTTCCGAGCTCACGAGAATGGCGAGCAAGAGCGACATCATCAATCCCAAGCTCTACGAGAAATACGACGTGAAGCGGGGACTTCGCGACATCAACGGAAACGGCGTCGTGTGCGGCCTCACGGAGATCTCCGAGATCATCGCATTCGGAAAGGATGCGGACGGGAACAAAGTGCCCGTCGACGGACAGCTCTACTACCGCGGCATCAACGTGCGCGACCTCGTCGCAGGGGCCACGACGCGCCGCTTCAACTTCGAAGAGACCACCTATCTCCTCCTCTTCGGTCATCTGCCCACGCAGAGCCAGCTGGACCGCTTCTGCGAGATCCTCTCGGATTTCCGCGTCCTGCCTCCTTCGTTCGTGCGCGACATCATCATGAAGGCGCCCTCGCGCGACATGATGAACATGCTCGCGCGGTGCGTGCTCAGCCTGTATTCCTATGACCCCAAGCCGGACGACACCTCCAAGCGCAACGTGCTCCGTCAGTCGCTCCAGCTCATCTCGCAGTTCCCCCTGCTCACCGTATACAGCCAGAAGGTGTACAATTACTACAATTCGGACGCCTCGCTGTTCATCCACAAGCCGCAGAAGGACCTCTCCACCGCGGAGAACATCCTCTACATCCTGCGCGAGGACTGCAAATACACCGAGCTCGAGGCAAAGGTGCTCGACATGTGCCTCGTCCTGCACGCCGAACACGGCGGCGGCAACAACTCCACCTTCACCACGCACGTCGTCACCTCGTCGGGGACGGATACATACTCCTCCGTCGCCGCGTCGCTCGGCTCGCTCAAAGGGCCCAAACACGGCGGCGCGAACATCAAGGTGTGCGAGATGTTCGACAACATCAAGGCGAACGTGCCCGACTTCGACCGCGGCAAACTCAAAGACTACGTCGCAAAGATCCTCGACAAGGACGCATACGACCACAGCGGCCTCGTCTACGGCATGGGCCACGCCGTGTATTCCCTCTCCGACCCGCGCGCGGACATCCTCAAGAGCTTTGCCGAAAAGCTCGCCGTCGAAAAACACATGGAAGAGGAATACGAGATGCGCAAATACGTCGCGCAGGCGGCGGCGGAACTCATCGCCGACAAGCGCCGCATCTACAAGGGCGTCGCGCCCAACGTGGACTTCTTCTCGGGGTTCGTGTACGACATGCTCGACCTTCCCCGCGAACTGTATACCCCCTTCTTCGCCGTCGCGCGCATCGCGGGCTGGTCCGCGCACCGCATGGAGGAGATCACAAACGGCGGAAAGATCATCCGCCCCGGCTACCAGGCCGTCGCGGAGAGACAGCCGTATGTGCCCATCGACGAGCGCGTCGAAGCAGAATAAAAAATTCGGGGCGCCCCGCACGGGGCGCCCCTGTTTTATCGGATACGGATAAGCGCCTGCGCAAAGATTTTTGCGCAGGCGCACGCTTTACGGGAAACTGCGGCGGCGCCGCGCGTTTTGCGCGGCGGCGCCGCAGTTTTATTGTCAGCCGAGAAGAGAATCGAGCGCGGACCAGACGACTGCCGCGGTCGCGAGCAGGAGCGCCGTGAGCAGGATGCCGAAGATCTTTGCGCGTACCGCCTTGCCCGCGCCCTTGCGGCGCTCGATTTCGCGCATGCGCTCGAAGATGCACTTCTCACCCGTGCGCGGGAAGGGCTCTCCCTCGAAGGGCGGGCCGTACAGGATGCGGCAGTCGGGACAGCGGTAAAAGCGCCCCACGTCCTCCGTGGGGTCGTATTCCTCGTCCGCAAGACAGCGCGCCGCGCACAGCAATTCCCAGCTCTTCGCCTTTGCGGGGTACTTTCTGCACAGCGCGAGCGCGACGCGCAGCGCCTCCTCGACGTCCCCCGCTCTGAGCACCTCCATCCCCTGCCCGATCTCCTTGAGGATGCCCACATTTTCCGCACAGCTCTTTTCTATGCGGTCGTACACCCGCCGCTGTTCGAAGTCGCAGAGCGCATACACGCGGTCGAACCAGCGAAGCGCATGCACGTCGCCCGCCCAGCAGGCGAGCTCCGCCTCGTCGCGGGCGCCTACCTCCGCGAACAGGCGCAGGCGCACGGCGGGAAAGAGGGTGTCGCTCAGCCCCTCGAGCGCGAGGTCTGCCTCGTACGGCTTGCCCGCGCGCAGGAGCGACTCGGCGCGGTGCAGTTTCGCGCGCTTTGCCGAACCCTCCGCGTCCAGCTCGTGCAGTTCGCCGCCGTATTCGAGTACGAGCCCCTTTTTCTGCTCTTCGAGTATCTTTTCAAGTTCCTCGGCGGAGATCACGGGCGCGTCCGTACCCTCCGCATCTACGACGTCGAGCACGCGCGCCCCGCAGTGCGGACAGACGTATTCCGTGCCGCGCCGCTCCAGCGGCGCGCCGCAGTTCTTGCAGTTCATCTGTACGAGTGCCATCTTCTGTCTCCCTGTCTTTCATAAGTGACGCACGACGTCGTTTAAACTGTCGGCGAGCGCCGTCGGCGTGTCCGACGCGGGAAGCGTCTGCGCCCGCCGCGCGTCCGTCTCGCCGCTGAGCACGAGCAGACTGCCGAAGCCGTTGTTGTTCGCAAAGCGGATATCGGTGTGCGGGCGGTCCCCCGCCATCGTCACCGCCGCGGGCGGAACGGACAGCCGCGCGAGCAGGCGTTCGCCCATCACGCGGTTGGGCTTGCCGCACACGACGTCCGGCTCCCTGCCCGAAGAACAGGCGAGCAGGCGGATGAACGAGCCCACGTCGGGCGGGTACACCCCCTCCGCGGGACAGACGTCGTCGGGATGCGTCGCGATGTACGGCGCGCCGCGGACGATGTATTCGTTGATCTTTCTGAGCTTTTCAAAGGTCAGCGTCGTGTCGTATGCGAGCACGCACACGTCCGCACCCTCCTCGCACAGCCGCACGCCTGCCGCCTCGAAATCCTCGCGCAGGGCGTCCGTGCCCACGAGATAGACGCGGGCGCCGCCGTACTCCGCGGCGAGGTATTCCGCCGTCGCCATGCCCGAGGTGTACACCTCGTCGCGCGCGTCGAACAGCCCGAGCCGCCTGAGCTTTTCGGCATACTGCCGCCGCGAGCGGGAGGAGTTGTTCGTGCAGTACACGATCCTGCGGCCGCTTTCGCGGACGGCGGCGAGCGTTCCGCTCATCCCGCTAAGCGACGTATCTCCTATGTAGACGGTGCCGTCCATGTCGAGCAGGAACACCTGCGTGCGCGCGACGAGCGCGGGAAGCGCCGCCTTTTTTTGCGTCAGATCCATCTTTTGCACTCCCGATAAATGTCCGCCTGCGGCGGATTGGGGAGCCTTCCGAGCTCCCGTTCCAGCGCCGCAAGCGACAGGTGCGGCGAGAGTTCCGCGCTCAGATCGTGCGCGGGCGCGGGGTCGCAGGGCACGAGCTTTCCGCCCAGCGAAAAATAGGCGGCGCGCACGCGCGCCACGCTGTCGCTCAAGAGCCGCGCGCGCAGGGAAAACTTCTCCCTGCACTCGCAGAAAGTCTGCCAAAGCCTGCAACTCTGCGCATATGTGGGCACGCGCACGCGGGAAAACGCCGCGGCGGGCGATCCCGCCGCCTGCGCCGCGCGGAGGGCGCGCGCCGCGTAGTCGGGCACGAACCAGGGCGTGGCGGTGCCGCCGCTGAACAGCGCCGAATACCGCTTCGCGTAATACTCCGCATAGGCGACGGCGCTCCCCTCTTCTTTGAGCAGACGGGCGGCGTGCAGGCAGGAAAACTCCGCGCCGTCCGCCGCGAGCGAACAGAGCGCGTCGAAGGCAAAGAGCGCTTCCGCGCCCGTCTCGGCGGGCGAAAACGCGCAGAGCTCGGGCGCCCTCCCTTCTCCGAACACGAAATCGAGGGTGTGTTCCTCCTCGCAGAGCAGGGCGAGCGCCGCCTGCGCATAACATGCGGCGCGGCCCGTGACAGCCTGCGCGTCGAAGAGCACGGCGTCGGCGGGACGAAGGGGCACCCCCTTCCAGCGGCCCGCGGGCATCGTGCGGGCGAAGATCCCGCGCGCGGAGGGACGGTCGGGCACGGCGAGCGCGTAGCCGCCGCGCAGAGAGGTGAAAAAGCGCACGGCGAGCGCGCCCGTCTCCCCCACGCCGATAAGCGCGCGGACGTCGTCGGAGAGCGAAAACAGCCCCGTCGGCGGTTCCTCCCGCTCCAAGAGCAGGAGAACGGGCGAGGGCGAGAGCGCGGCGCACAGGGTGCGCGCGATGCGCTCAGAGGATGCGGGCGCGACCACGGCGGCGCGAAGATGCGAGGGAAGGCGGACCTGCGAGAGCGGCGCCGCGAGGACCTGCGTCCCGATGCCGCGCGACGCGAGCGCCTCGCGCAGGCGGGAAAGGCACATGAAAAGACTCCTCCTCTTTGGATTTTTCCTCTCTCGTGCCTCTTTAACGCCTATTTTGCGATAAATTCGTCCAGTGCGGCGAGCAGGGCGTCGTTCTGCGAGCGGCTGCCCACCGTGATGCGGCAAAACGCCGCGATGCGGGGTTTATCGAAGTGACGGACGAGCACCCCGCGCTTTTTGAGCTGTGTATAGACCGTCTTGCCGCCCGTGCGCGCATGACGCGCAAAGACGAAATTCGCGCCCGAAGGCAGCACGTCGAAGCCGCGCGCGCGCAGTTCGCGCGTCAGCCTGCCGCGCTCCTCGACGACGAGCGTGTTCGCGCCCGCATAGTAGTCGCGGTCGGAGATCGCCGCCGCGCACACCGCCTGGCAGACGCTGTCCACGGGATAGGAATTGAAGCAGTCCTTGCACCGCTCCAGCCCCTCGATGAGCGCCGCGTCGCCGATCGCGTACCCGCAGCGCATCCCCGCGAGAGAGTATCCCTTGGAGAAGGTCTTGACGACGAGCAGATTTTTATATTCTTTGGTCAGCGGTACCGCGCTGTCGCAGAAAAAGGGCATATACGCCTCGTCCACGATGACGATGCGCCCCGCACAGCGCGAAGCGAGCGCCTCGATGTCCGCGCGCGGGACGGAGATGCCCGTCGGCGCGTTGGGATTCGCGAGAAGAACGCCCTGCGCGGGAAGCGCGGAGAGCTTTTCAAGGTCGAGCGAGAAGTCCTCTTCCAGCGGGAGGATGGTATACGGCACCGAAAAGAAGTCGCAGAACACGGGATAGAAACTGTAAGTGATGTCCGCAAACGCCGCGCCCGCGCCGTCCGGGTCAAAAAAGGTCTGCATGCACAGCGCGAGGATCTCGTCGCTGCCGTTGCCGCAGAACACGTTTTCGGGCGAGACGCCCTCCGCCTTTGCGATCGCCTCTTTGAGCGCGCGCATGTCCAGCGAGGGATAAAGGCGCAGCGAACCGAAATCGAAACTGCGGTACGCCTCCAGCGCCTTGGGGCTGGGCGGATAGGGATTTTCGTTGGTGTTGAGCTTGACATAGCTGCGGTCGGAGGGCTGTTCCCCCGCTGTATAGGGCGCGATGCCCGCGATTTTTTTGCTGAACAGATCGGTCATGTTTCCACCTCTTTCGTATGTACTTATCATACTTTTTTTTGAAAAAAAAGTCAAGCGGCGGGCGCGTTTTCGCGCGTCCGCCGCCTTCTTTCGACAAAAGTTCCCCGCCCCGCGCGGAAAAGCGAACTGAAAAAGGCGCCGTTCAACGCCCGACGCCCTTCTCGCACATTTTTCTGAGCGCGGAGAACACGCCGTGCGCACTGCACGTCTCCGCCTCTATGTAATGTTCCGCCTCCGCGATGTCCCACAGGTAATGCGCGTCCGAATCCGTGATGCGCGGAAGGCGAACGCCCGTGTCGCGGGCGCATTCTATCATCTCGAATCCCAGCCCGTAGTCGAAGGCGCCGAGGATGCCCACGAGCCCGTTCGACTGCTTGTCTATGTGCGCGGGCACGGCGATGCCGCCCATGCCCTTCACCAGCGGCGCGACCTCCTCGACGGAGACGCCCGAAGAGACGATGAGAAGGTCTTCCTCCTCGCCGATCGGCTCGTCCTGCGCGTTGAGGATGAGCTGACGCCCGAAGATCTCGGGTCTGTTTCGGATGCGCAGGCGGGTGGACGCAATGTGCGCCTCCAGCTTTGCGAGGTCCTCGCACCGCTCGAACAGGCACAGGACGTGGATGTCCTCCGAGGTGGTCAGCTCCATCGCGGGAAGCACGACCAGCCCGTTTTTCCTGCCCGCCTCCACCGCCGCGGGGCAGTTTTTGCCCGTGTTGTGGTCGGCGATCGCGATCGCGTTCAGCCCCTTGATCAGCGCCATGTTGACGATGTTGTTGGGGGTGTTGTCCGCGTCGCCGCAGGGGCTGAGGCAGGTGTGGATGTGGAAATCGTAATACAGCTTCATGACCTTAAACGCCGCACAGCTTTGCCACCGTCTTGGACGCCTCGAACACGTTTTCGTTCGCGCCGAGCAGCCACAGCCCGAGCGCGCCTGCGCGGGCAAAGAGCGCCTCGTCCGGCTCCACGCCCTCGCAGAGGATGATGCAGGCGCAGTCGATGAGCGTCGCGACCGCGGCGACGTTGACGTTGTTCATCACGGTGAGCCAGGCGCAGGACGGGGTTGCGCGGCTGATGATGTTGCTGAGAAAATCGCCGCAGTAGCCCGTCTCGATGGGCTTGTCCTCCCCCTTCGTGAACACGGCATACCCGCTTTCCCTTGCAAAATCGGATACGTTCATCTTCTCTCCTCCAGCTTCACGCAGTCGAGCACGCCGCCCGAAGTGACGACGTCCTCCGCATGACAGCGGCACGTCGGCGCGCCGCAGGCGCCGCAGTCGATGCCGGGCAGTTTTTTGAGGTACTCCTCCACCAGCATGAGCTTCTGCATCGCCGCAAAGCGGTCGGGATCCAGGCGGAAGGAGGTGGAAGGCTCGGGCGCCTTGTCCCAGCGGAAAAAGCTCTCGTCCAGGCCGTAACTTGCCATGGTCGCGGGCGGGAGTTTCATCTTTTCGGCGAGCTGGCGCATGCGGTTGCGCGCGATGAACGGGTTTTCGACGTTGAGAACGCCGCCCACGCACCCGCCGGGACACATGTCGAGCTCGACGAAATCGACGCCGTCCAGCTTGCCGTCGCTCATCTCTTTGAGCACGCCGAGCACATTGCGCACGCCCGAGCAGTGGATGTAGTTGCCCAGGCCGAGCGAGTTGCTCTCCCCGCCAGACGAGCCCCAGCCGATGCCCGAATAGCCGCACTTGCCCAGCTTGCGCGGGTTTTTGATCTTGTTCATCTTCTCCACGAGGCGGAAGTAGACGTCGCTCTGCGAGAGGACGCCGGATATGTATTTCTCGTTGGAGACCTCCTCTTTGTGCAGGGAGTACACCTTTGCGGGGCAGGGCGAAATGAAGAAGATGCCGATGTCGTCGGCGGGGATGCCCTTTTCCAGCGCCTGTTTTTTGGCGAGCTTCGCCGCGATCTTCGCGGGCGCGTACACCGAGAGGAGGTGGTCTTTGAGCTCGTGAAATTTGAGCAGGATGATCTCGGCGACCGCGGGGCACGCCGAGCTGATGACGGGACGCGGGAGCTCGTCCGTCTGCATCAGCTTTTTGGTGCAGTCGGTGACCAGTTCCGCCGCCAGCCCCACCTCGAACACGTCGTCGAATCCGAGCGCAAGAAGCCCCTCGATGACGTAATTGGGGTCGTCGAGGTTGTTGAACTGCCCGAACAGCGAGGGCGAGGGAAGCGCGATCTTGTATTTGTAGCTGGACACGAGCTCGAAGCTGTCGTAGACGGGCCGTTTGGCTCCGCCCTTGCAGCTGCGCACGCATTCGCCGCAGTTGACGCACTTGTCGTATAGTATCTTTGCTTTGCCGTTCACGATGCGGATCGCCTCGGTCGGACACCTGCGCATGCAGGTGATGCAGCCGATGCACTTTTCGCTGTCGAGCACGACCGTCTTTAAAGTAGGCATAGTCTGTTTCCCCGGCAAAAAATGCCTTTTATTCAAAATTCACGCGCAGAAACACAGTCGTGCCGACGCCCACTTCGCTGTCTATCTTCATCTCGTCGCTGTATTTCTTCATGTTCGGAAGCCCCATCCCCGCGCCGAAGCCGAGGCTGCGGATGTTCTCCGTCGCCGTCGAATAGCCCGCCTTCATCGCCAGCTCGATGTCCGCGATTCCCGGGCCCCTGTCGCGCAGCCAGATGTCGATGCGGTCGGGGTAGATCTCCACCTCCGCCTTCCCGCCGTGTGCGTGGATGACCATGTTGATCTCGCCCTCATACATCGCGATCGCGACCCGCCGCACGCTGACGGGCGAGACGCCCATCTGTTTGAGCGTGCGCTTGACGCTCTCGCTCGCGTTGCCCGCAGAGGCGAAGTTCTCGCCGTCCACCTCATATTCAAAACGGATGCAGGGCATGATCAGCCACCCAATCCGTTCGTATACAGGATGCCGCAGGCGACGAACAGGCGCTTTTCGGTGCTCAGAAGCACGATCCCCTTTTCGCGCGCGAGCTCGATGACGGGCGCCTCGGGGCGCTTGCCGCGCACGAACACGATGCAGAGCATGTCCATCATCTCCGCCGTGCGCACGACCTGCGGGTTCAGAAGGCCCGTCAGAAGGACGGACTGGTCCTTGACATAGGCGAGCACGTCGCTCATCATGTCCGAACCGCAGGCGGTGTGGATGGCGGTGTCGAGGCGGTCTTCGCCGCACAGGATCTCCGCGTCCAGCAGTTTGACTACTTCTCTGATTGTCATACTTCGATCTCCGTATCTTAGTGTCTTAAGAGGATGGTTTGCCCGACGCGCGGGCGTGTGTCTATATGGTAACACACTTTGTCCGATTTTTCAATGCTTTCTCGAAATTTCCGCAAAAAGAGCGCTCAGACAAGCCCCGCCGCGACGGTGACGCCGAGCACGGCATAGCCCACGGCGACGCTCACGGCATAGAGCACGGCGAGGATGGCGAGGGTGCGCCGCCACTCGCGCACGTTCTTGAACAGGATGACGAAGCCCAGCCCCGCATTTGCGCAAAGCCCCGACATCATCCCGCCGAAGGACAGGGCGCCGAGCACATAGCTCTGCGTGATGAGCACGCTCGAGGCGCAGTTGGGGATGAGCCCGACCAGCCCCGCGAGAAGGGGCTGGAACCAGAGCCCCGCGCGCAAAAACTCTTCGATCGCAGACTCTGCGTAATGCATCGCAAACCCGAACGCGAGGTTGACGATCAGGATGTAGGCGAAGATCTCCAGCGAATGCAGGAGCGGATGCACGAGATAGCGGCGCACCTTGCCGTGCTCCTCGTGGTCCTGCCCGCAGGCGGTGCCGTGGATCTGTTCGTGTTCTTCCAGCTCGCACAGCTTTTCGCCCCGCCGCAGCGCGTTGACGAGGTATCCCACCCCCACCGCCACGGCGAACTTGATCGCGATGACGGGCATGACGGCGAACGCCTTGCTCCCCTCCGAGAGAAGGATGATGAGCGCTTCGTCCGAAGTCGCGAGAAAGACGGCGAGCACCGTGCCCGTGCGGATCAGCCGCTTGTCGTACAGCTTTGCCGCCATCACCGAAAAGCCGCACTGCGGGATGATGCCCGTCGCCGCGCCGAGAAGGGGCGCGAGCCCGCCGCGCAGGACGTTCTGATTTTTTGTGATGTCGGTGCGGTGCTCCAGCACCTCTATGAGGACATAGAGCAAAAACAGAAAGGGGAAGATTTTCAGGCTGTCCAGCAACGCATCGAGAACGATCTCAAAGATCTCCATTTTTTTCTCCGTATTTTTTCAGATTCTAAAATTATAGCGCAAGCGGCGCAAAACCGCAAGCATTTTCCCGCCGCGCGCGGCGCCTCTCCCCTCTTCGTGAAAAAAATATACGTCCCCGCAAAGGGCGGGGACGAACGGTCATTTGTCCTGCGTCTGCTGCTGCGAAGCGCTCTTTTCCTGCCGCGCCGCCGCGCGCGCCTCTCGGCGCTGCGCCGCCTTCTCCTCTTTGGTGAGGACCTTGTTCCTGTCCAGCACCGCGCGCATCTCCTGCGGCGTGAAGGGCACGAAATCGGCGCACGCCTCGTTCTCGGGCGTGACCTCGTATCCCTCGTCGTGCGCGAGCACCGAAAGCTCCGTCTCTTCGTCGAAGAGGTGGATGTGACGCGCGTCCAGCGCGAGCTCGGCGATCTCGCCGCGCGCGATCTTGCTGCGCGGGTCCACGCGCGCGATCAGGTCCGCCGCCGCGCCGATCGCCGCGGGCGACTCCTCCTCGCCGAGGCGGCAGTTGAGCAGCGTCTCCGCGCCCAGCTTTTCCACCGTGTCCACATATGCGCGCACGATCGTGTCGGGCGAGGCATTCAGGAAGTTCTCTTCGTCGTGGATGTCCTCGGGGCGGATGCCCAAAACGACGGGCCTGCCCGTGTTCACATAGCTCTCCTCGTTGCGGATGCGCGCCTCCACCGACTTGGGCAGGCGGATGCGGCAGCCCTTGAACTCGACGTACACGCTCCCGCCCGCGCGCAGAAGCTGCGCGGGGAAGAAATTCATCTGCGGCGTGCCGATAAAGCCCGCTACGAAGCGGTTGGCGGGATAATCGTAGAGGTTCTGCGGCGTGTCCGCCTGCTGCAAAAAGCCCTCGCGCATCACGACGATGCGCGTGCCCATCGTCATAGCCTCGACCTGGTCGTGCGTGACGTAGAGGAAGGTGGTCGAAAGGCGTGCGTGAAGTTTGGAGATCTCCGTGCGCATCTGCGAGCGCAGTTTCGCGTCGAGGTTGGAGAGCGGCTCGTCGAGCAGGAACGCCTTCGGCTCACGCACGATCGCGCGGCCGAGCGCGACGCGCTGGCGCTGTCCCGCAGAGAGCGCCTTGGGCTTGCGGGAGAGGACGTCGGAGATGCCCAGGATCGCCGCTGCTTCCTTCACGCGCTCGTCGATGACGTCTTTCGGGACCTTGCGCAGTTTAAGCCCGAACGCCATGTTCTCATACACCGTCATATGCGGCGCGAGAGACTGGTTCTGGAACACCGTCGCGATGTCGCGGTCCTTGGTCATCACGTCGTTGACCAGCTTTCCATCGATGTACAGCTCCCCTTTCGTCACGTCCTCCAGCCCCGCGATCATGCGAAGAACGGTGGACTTTCCGCAGCCCGACGGCCCGACGATGACGACGAACTCCTTGTCCCCGACGTCGAGGCTGAAATCGTAGACGGCGGTCACGCCTGACGGATAGGTCTTTGTGAGGCCTTTCAGCGAAAGACTTGCCATATTCTTGAATACCTCCGTAAAAATGAGTTTGTTTTCGTATTTGCATTCTATTTTACTACAAAATTAAAAAAAAGGCAATGGGCAACACTGACAAAGAATGGTGCGGAATGTATCTTTTTTGCCCAAACGCCCATTTTTCCGCCGCAGGGCGGGCAAACAAAAAAACTTATGCGGCGGCGCTTGAATTTTTTTTTGCGTTCTGCTATAATGTCATTGCAAACAGATCTTTGTTTAAGGGAGAGCAAAAATGGATATAAACCGATACAGTCCGAAATACAAGATCCGCCAGACCAATCTTCTGCGGCTCGCAGACCTGACCGCCGAGGAGATCTTTGAAGTGCTCTACACCGCCAAGGTGCTCAAAAAGCGCTTCCGCGTCGGCGAGAGCACGCCCATCCTGCACGACAAGACGGTCGCTCTGCTCTTCGGGAACGTCTCCACCCGCACGCGCGTGTCCTTCGAGATGGGAATCCGACAGCTGGGCGGAGATTACCTCTTCCTGCCCAAACAGGAGACACAGCTCGCACGCGGCGAGAGCATCCGCGACACCGCGGTCATGCTCGGAAGATACGGCATCTCCGCGCTCGTGCTGCGCGCGTTCAACGACAAAGAGGTGTCTCAGTTCGCCTCTTACAGCGACATCCCCGTCATCAACGGCATTTCCGACGTCGCGCATCCCCTGCAGATCCTGTCCGACCTGTTCACCGTGTGGGAGAAAAAGGGAAGGCTGGACGGGCTCAAGCTCGCCTACATCGGCGACGGGAACAACGTCGCGAACTCCCTGATCATCGGCGGCTCCAAGGTCAACATGGACATCGCGATCGCGAGCCCGCACGGCTACAGCCCCGACAAGGAGGTGGTAGACCGCGCGATGCAGTACAGCGACGTTCTCATCACCGACGACATCGCCGAGGCGGTGCGCGGCGCCGACATCGTCTATACGGACGTGTTCATCTCGATGGGCGACGACGAAGACGGGGAAAAGCGCGAAAAGCTCGCGCGCTACCGCGTCACTCCCGAGGTCATGGCGCTCGCGAAGGAAGACGCCGTGTTCATGCACTGCATGCCCGCACGCCGCGGCGAGGAGGTCTCCGAAGAGGTCATCGACGGAAAACAGTCCATCGTCTACGACCAGGCGGAAAACAGACTGCACATCAACAAGGCGGTGCTCGCACTGCTTCTCAAGTAGACCAAAGACACAACGGCGCGCGCATCCGCGCGCCGTTTTTTTTGAAAAAAAGGAGGAACGCATGACGGATATCGTAAAAGCCTGCACGGACGACATCGCGCGGCTGGTGCGCATCGACAGCTCGCAGGCAGAGCCGCTTCCCGGAAAACCATTCGGCGAGGGCGCGGCGGAGGCGCTCGCGCGCTTTCTCGCTCTCGCGGAAAAATTCGGGTTCGAGACCAAAAATTACGACAACTACGCGGGCGAAGTGATCTTCGGCGAGGGGGAAGACCTCGGCGTGCTCTGTCACCTCGATGTTGTGCCCGCGGGCAAGGGCTGGACCTTCCCGCCCTTCGGCGGCGTCATCGAAGGCGGAAAGCTGTACGGGCGCGGGACCATGGACGACAAGGGCCCTGCCGTCATCTGCCTGTACTGTCTCAAAGCACTCAAAGAGGAGGGATTCCGCCCGAAAAAACGCATCCGACTGATCGTCGGGTGCAACGAGGAAAGCGGATGGGCGTGCATCGATCACCTCAAAAAATGCGCCGCGCTTCCGCGCGAGGGGTTCTCGCCCGACGCCGATTTTCCCGCGATCTATGCGGAAAAGGGCATTCTGCAATTTGAATGCGCCTTTCCCCTGCCCGACGCGCCCTTCTCCGCGCTTGCGGCGGGCGAACGCGCCAACATGGTGTGCGAGCGCGCCGAAGCAGTGCCCTGCCGCGCCGTCGCGTGCACCGAGGGAGTCACCGCCGAGGACGGAAAGCTCGTCGCGCGCGGAAAGAGCGCCCATGCCTCCACCCCCGACGAGGGCGTCAATGCGCTGGGGCTCTTGCTCGCCTGCTTCGCGCAGGCGGACGCGCGCGTGGAGGAACTGTACGAAGTCCTCTTCCGCGACCGCGCGAAGCTGAAAGAGATCGCCGATTTTACGGGCAGTCTCACCTTTTCGCCGAATGTCGCGCGGTACAAAGGAGGCATTCTGTACGTCACCGTCGACGTGCGCTGCCCCGCGACCGTGCCCTACGAAAAGATGTGCGCTTTGCCTGAGAAGCTGGGCGCGCCCTTCCGCCTCCTGCATTGCCAGCGGGCACTGTGCAACGACCCTTCTTCCTTCCTGCTCACCGCGCTCCGCCGCGTCTACGAACAGGAGACGGGCAAGGACGGCACCCCCCTCGCCATCGGCGGCGGCACCTATGCGCGCGCGCTGGAGAACGGCGCGGGGTTCGGGCCGCAGTTTCCTGACGAGCCTTCCACCATCCACCAAAAAGACGAGTACATCTCTCTCGAAAACATCGAAAAGCTGCTGCGCATCTACACCGCCGCGCTCCGCGCGCTCACCGCGCGGGACGCCATGTAAAAGCGCGCCCTCTTTGACAATCGCTACCGCCGCGCCCCGCGCGGCGGATTTTTTTGCCAAAAATCGCGTGCCTCAGAAAAGAGCGGCGCGCAGAAGCCGACCGCGCCCGCCGAGACCCTTTTTCAAACATTCGTCATGCAGGAAACCGACCTTCGGGGAGCACTGCGGGCGCAAAATGCAAAAAAGAGCGGTGCGCAGAAGCCGACCGCGCCCGCCGAGACCCTTGTTCGGGCATTCGTCATGCAGGAAACCGCCCTTCGGGGAGCACCGCGGGCGCAAAATGCAGAAAAGAGCGGTGCGCAGAAGCCGACCGCGCCCGCCGAAACCCTTTTTCGGGAATTCGTCATGCAGGAAACCGCCCTTCGAAGAGCACTGCGGGCGCAAAAAGCGGAAAAGAGCGGCGCGCAGCCGCGCGCGAAAAGCCTATCCGCAGAAAAAGAATTCGAACATCCGAAAAACATGCGCGCCTTACCTTCCGCACGCGCTTTTTCTCTTCCCGTTACCACATTCCGCCGCACCAAAAAGGCCACTTTTTTATTAGGACAAGAAAGGCGGCAACAGAAGTCGTGCAGTCATTTTTCGGCAAATTCCTCGACAAAACGCGCCTTCGTGCGGCGTAAGTATGAAAAAAATAAACTTTTACAAGATAAAATTTGCAAATGAAGAGCGAATTTAACGGACTTTTTCAGATTCTTGCCTTTTTCGGGCTGCTGTGATATACTGTAAACGTATTGCAGACAGCCATACTTGCAACACGACAACCACGCATACGCGGCCCAACGATAAAAATAATACAGGAGGTCCATGGCAATGAAAAAGACGTTCAAAGGCAAAGTCTATGACACCGACGAGATGACCGTTGTCAAAAAGGTGACGTACGGCACGTTCGGCGATCCCACCGGCTACGAAGAGACTCTTTACGTCGCCGAAAACGGCACGTATTTCCTCTACAACTTCGGCGGAGAGCAGTCCCCCTATGCGTCCGAGAAGCTGGTCAACCTTTCCAAGGCGAAAGCAGCTGCTTGGGAAAAAGAGAACGCATAACTTTTGACAGGCAAAAAAGCCGTCGGACCTTTCGGTCCGACGGCTTTTTCCATTTTCTGCGCGCACACCGCAGGGAAAAGCAAAAGCAAGCCCGCGCGCCCGCGCAAAAATCATGCGCGGGCGCGCGGACGCATAGATACGGGAGCAAGGTGATCACGCAGACCGCAAGGCAACCGAGAAAAGAGCGGCGCGACCGCGCAGACCGCAAGACAATCGAACAAAAAGCGGCGCGACCGCGCAGACCGCAAAACAAACGAGAAAAGAGCGAAACGAGCGCACAGAGCGAAAGGCAACCGACCAAAGAGCGGCACAACTGCGCAGACCGCAAGGCAATCGACCAAAGAGCGGCGCGACCGCGCAGACCGCAAAACAAACGAGAAAAGAGCGGAACGAGCGCACAGAGCGAAAGACAATCGACCAAAGAGCGGCGCGACCGCGCAGACCGCGAGAGAAACACGCACGGCACGCGGCAAAAGCAACGAACAGCGGCGGGGCGCGCAGGGCATGCGCGCCCCGCCGCTGTTCAAATAAACATTTTCTTCTCCATGCGGCAAGAGGCCCTCCCCTATTCGGATGCGGCATCGGAACGCAAAAGGGCGCGCCCTTCCGACGGAAGGGCGCGCCTGCGAAGATGAACTGCGGAGCTTGTCCGCCTGTTTCTTTTGTGTCACTGCCGCATATTTTCTCTTTACGAAGAACGGGGACCGCCGCGCGTCAGCTGCATTTGAGCACCGCGCGGAAGAACTTGTAACCGAGCATCATGAAACCGCCGCGCATGCGGAACGGCATCCAGTTGACGAGCGCGGGATACGACCTGTGGCGGAGATATCCGTACATCTTTTTGTCGCGCGCTTTCAGGTCCGCCCAGAGAGAGGCGAGCGCCGCCTTGCGCGCGGGGATGTTGTCCTTTCCGCCCGTGGTGAACATCATCGTCAGCGTCATTAAAACGCCGAGGCAATGGAACATGTATTTGCGAAGCCCGCGGGGGAGCCTTTCGAGCTCCTCGTAGGTGTACGAATCCAGCATCTCGCGCATGACGCGGATCTGCTGTTCGTAACGCTTGACGATGTTCGCCGCGCTCACGGACTGGTCTTCCCTGCCGATGAAATAGCGGTAAAGGTCGACGTCCATGTAATAGATGCTCTCCATGAACGGGAGCGGCTTATACGCAAAGAGGTTGTCCACATAGAAGGTATGCTCGGGCAGGACGGTACCGCTCGCGCGGAGCTTTTCCGTCTTGTACATCAGCGAATGCATCAACAGCACGGATGAGGTGTGGAAAGGTTTGACCTTGTCCCAGCCGCACAGCGTCTCCACGGGGAAATTCGCCTTGAAGTTTCGCACGAAGCGCGTGTTCGCATACACCTTTTCGTAGACAAAATTCGTGACGTAAAGGTCGGGAAGACAGCCCTTGTCCCTGTGTTCGCGCATGCGCGCGAGCAGTTTTGCAAGCGCCTCTTCGTCCAGCCAGTCGTCCGAATCCACCACTTTGTAATAGAGCCCTTCCGCAAGTTCGAGCCCCTTGTTGACCCCCGAGCCGTGCCCGCCGTTCTCCTTGTGAACGGCGCGCACCTGCGGGTATTTCTGAGCATACTCGTCAGCGATGGCCGCAGTGTCGTCTTTGGAACCGTCGTTGACGATCACGATCTCTACGTCCTCCCCGCCCGTCAGCAACGTATCGAGGCAGTGCCGCATATACGCCGCCGAGTTATAGCAGGGAACAGCGAACGTGATGAGTTTCATCGATCAATCTACTCCTGTATAATATTTTTGTCCGTAAAGAAAAGTCTGCGCAAAATTGAGAAGATTTACGCCTGCTGTGCTTTGCGTGCCGCACGCGCTTCGATAATCTGGCGGACGATCTCCTCCCCTTCGGGAACGATTTTGTCGCGCTCTGCGACTGCCTCGAGAGCCTCTGCGCGGAATTTCGCCGCCGCCTGGTTGAACTCTGCGGCCTCTTCCGTCTTGCCTGCGGCTTCCGCCTTGGCGGCATGGGACTTCATGCTCTGGTAGCCGATGATCTTGGACTCGGCGAGGGATTTGGCGGTCGCCATGCCCTTCTCCGCGTCGAACCTGCGCTTGTTCTCGTCCGCGATGGTGTAAGCGAGGAAAACCTTGTCATACGCAGCCTGTGCCGACGCGATGCGGCCGGCATCGCCTCTTGCCTTCGCCTCTTCGAGCGCGCTCTTCGCCGCTTCCATTTTCTTGGTCTTGGAAGCGAGCATCTTGTTGACGTCGGGGAAGATCACGAGGAAGACGAAGAAGAAGATGATCATCGAAACACCGCCGGTGATGAACGTCTTGACGAGGTTCGCGACCGCAGCGGGCCAGCCCCAATAGGACAGGAAGGGAGACACGATGCCCCACAGAGCGCTCGTGAAGATGGAAACACCCACCCAGCCGATGAAATACCACATCGCCTGGTACCAAGGATTGCCGTGCGAACGGAAGGTGATGTTCCTCTGCAGGGGGAAGTTGATGCACTGAGCCGTAAAGACGGCGATCTCAAACGCGATGAAGTTGCCGAGGCCGCTGCAAGGGTCGACGGCACCGCTCTCAAGATACTTGGTGGGTTCGTTGAAGATCGCATAAGTGAAGGTCTCGCCGCCGAGCTTGAAGTCGACCGCGGGCCAGACGAATTCAATCTCCGCAAGCCCTGCGAACGCGTAAGGGAGGAAGGTCATGACGAGGTACTGCCAGATCGTGACACCCATACTGAACACAAAGAAGAAGAAAATCATGTAGATGATATCTGCAAGCTTCTTGTGCTTCTCGGTGAAGCCGTACCAGCCTCCCAGCCACCAGCGCGCGATCTTCTGAAAGAACGCGACGAATGCATTTTCCGAAAGAGGCTTCGGCTGAAGCTTAGCCTCTTCTTCCATTGCGAGCTCTTTTTCCATGTTTGTTGGTCTCCTTTTCCTATAATTTTTTATTTATTCTCGACTTTCTTGTCGTCTTTTTTGCCGTTCTTGTCTTCCTTGGGCTTTTTCTCCTTGGAAAGGAACTGGCCGAGGCCTTTGAAGAGATGCCCGTTGAAGATCATCAGCATCGCCTCCATCTGACGACGGCTCATCCCGCCGAACTTCGCGATGCCGCGGATAGGCTGATGGTAGACGCCCATCATGATGGTATTCGCGAGCGTGCGGTTGCCCGTCTTCCACAGGAAGGCATGCGCGAAGCGGATGGCGCCCGAGAACGCCCTGCCGACCCAACGTCTGGAGAAGCGCAGATCGTCCACCGTGCAGTTCTCATGAATGACCATGCGGCGCTTCTTGTAGAACTTGTAGCCTGCGGGAGGGATAGGTCTGCCGAGCAGAGCGGTGAACTCTTCGGGGCCGACGTCCTCCGCCTTGCCGCTGTAATAGGAAGGAAGCTGTGCGGGATCGTAAGGATATTCCTTGGTCGTGCCCTCTTTCGCGATCTCGCCCTGCAGGCGGATGTCCTCGCAGGAGGCGCCGATCATGACCTGATAGGTGCCCTCTTCCACTTCCCACTTGTTCGTCTTGACGTTGAAATAGCGGAAGGTGCGCTTGTCGAACGGGATCTCGACCTTTTTGCTCTCGCCCGCATGCAGGAACACCTTTGCAAAGCCCTTGAGCTCGCGGGCGGGACGGAACACCTTCGCATCCGCCTTGCCGATGTACAGCTGCGCGACCTCTGCGCCGTCCTTTTCGCCGATGTTCTGAATGGTGAAGGAAACGCCATTCTCATCCACTTTGAGATCGGAGTACTTGAACGCCGTATAGGAAAGGCCGTAGCCGAACGGATAACGGACGGGAACGCCCGCAGTCGTGTAATAGCGATAGCCGACGTACATGCCCTCGCGGTATTCGACGGTGCACGCCTTGCCGGGGAAACGGGAAGCCGAAGAGCAGTCTTCATACTTGAAAGGATAGCTCTCCGCGAGCTTGCCGGACGGGTTGACCGCGCCCGTAAGCACGTCGAGCATCGCGCGCGCGCCCGCCTGGCCGTACAGATAGCCGTGCACGATCGCGTCTGCGTGTTCGACGGTATCCAGCTCGACCGCGCTGCCGCAGGAGAGGACGACGACGACCTTCTTCTTGAGGCGCAGGATGCTCTCGAGCACTTTGAGCTGGTTTGCGGGGATCTTCATGTCGCGGCGGTCGATGCCCTCCGCTTCGCTGACCTCGTCCAGTCCCGTGAAGAAGAGGACGGTGTCCGCCTTGGACGCGAGGCGCACCGCCTCGTTCTCCAATTTATTTTTTACCTTGCCGTAGCGGTCATAGCCCTGCGCAAAGCCGATATATTTGAGGCTGTACTCGGGCAGACACTCCAGGATGTTGTCCAGTTTGGTGGGATTGACGACCGAGCTGCCCGCGCCCTGATAACGGGGGGTCTGCGCAAAGTCGCCGATGACGCAGATCTTCTCCTCACTGCCGAGCGGGAGAGCCGCGTGTTCGTTTTTGAGAAGGACGATGCTCTCCGCCGCGCACTGCTGCGCAAACAGGTGATGTTCGCCCTCGTTGAACTGACGAGGCGCCGCCTTGACGGCCTTGTCGGTATTGAAGATCAGATCGAGCAGACGGTCGAGACATTCGTCGACCAGCGCTTCGTCCAGCCTGCCCTCCTTGACCGCCTTGATGATGTCCTCGTTGCCGTATTTGCAGCAGGGCATTTCCAGCTCGTTGCCCGCGACTACGCCTTCGACGCGGTCGTTACAGCCCGCCCAGTCGGTGACCACGACGCCTTCATACTTCCACTCGCCGCGGAGGATGTCGCGCATCAGGTGCATATTCTCGTTGGTATGCGTGCCGTTGAGCTTGTTGTAGGAGGACATGATCGTGCGGGGCTTGCCCTCGTCGATCGCGATCTCGAAGCCGGTCAGGTAGATCTCGCGCATCGTGCGTTCGTCGATGACCGAATCGATGACCATGCGGCGCGCCTCCTGGTTGTTCGCCGCAAAGTGTTTGAGGCAGGCAGAGACACCGTTTTTCTGGATGCCGCGCACATACGCGCCCGCCATTTTGCCCGCGAGCAGCGGATCCTCCGAGAAATACTCGAAGTTGCGTCCGCACAGGGGGTTCCTCTTGATGTTCATGCCGGGGCCGAGCAGGACGTTGACGCTCTGCGCCGCCGCCTCTTCGCCGAGGTATTCGCCGAGTTTTTCGCCCAGCGCCTCGTTCCAGCTGTTCGCCATCGTCGCGGCCGTCGGGTAGCACGTCGCAGGGACGGAGGCGTTCAGGCCGAGGTGGTCGGACGCCGCCGCCTGCTTGCGCAGGCCGTGAGGGCCGTCCGAGAGGAATGCCGAGGGAATGCCGTACTGTTCATATTCCGTCGTCGACCAGAAATCGCGGCCGGACATGAGCGCGGCTTTTTCCTCGATGCTCATCTTCTTGATAATTTCCGCATACTTCATCTTCACTCAATCTCCGTTAGGGCACACTTTTCAGCATGCCATTTTTATTATTTTTATGATAACATATTTTTTGCAAAAAGGAAAGGGTTCGGCACATTTTGCTCATTTTTCATCGTAAAATGCACTTTTGCCTCTTCTTTTGCCCGATCCCGTCCTCTGCCGCCGCCTAAACGACGATGCGCACGCGGCTGCCGCCCGATTTTTCCTTCGTCACGAGCACCTGTCTGTCGATCCGCTCTTTGAGTTCGGAGACGTGGGAAATGATCCCCACGAGCCTGTCTCCTTCCGTCAGGCCCGAGAGCGCCGCCAGCGCCTGCGAGAGCGAATCTTCGTCCAGCGAGCCGAAGCCCTCGTCCACAAACATGGAATCGAGGCGGATGCCGCCCGCCGACGACTGGATCTCCTCCGACAGCCCCAGCGCGAGCGAGAGGGATGCCTTGAAGGACTCCCCGCCCGAGAGCGTCTTTACGCTCCGCCGCGAGCCGTTGTAGTGATCGATGACGTCCAGCTCCAGTCCGCTCTGACTGCGGTTGTTCTCCGCGCATTCGCGGCGGACCAGTTCGTACTGCCCGTCCGTCATCACCATGAGCCGCGTGTTCGCGCGCACGATGATGCGGTCGAAGTAAGTCATCTGCACATATGTCTCCAACATCACTTTTTCCCTGCCCGAGACCGTCCCGTTCGCCGTAGCGCTCAGGGCGGAGAGCATGGAAAGCCGCGCCTCCGACTTTGCGCAGAGCTCCGCTACGGCGCGGATGTTCTCCGCCGTCTCGCGGTTGACGCTCAACCGCGTCGCGATCTCCTGCTGCGCGGTGCGCAGGTTTCGCGCCTCCGTCTCCGCACTCTCTCTCGCCGCGCGCGCCTGCGCATAATCGGCCGAGGGAAGTTTGTCCAGCTGCGCCTGCAGCTGTTCGCATGCCCCGCTCAGTTTCCCGACGCGGATGCCGCATTCCTTTTCGTCCGCCTGCGCCGCTTCCAGCGCCGCACGCAGAGCCGCGAGCGCCTTCTCCGCTTCCGCGAGCTCCCTGTCCGCCGCCGCGCGCGTGGGAAAGGGAAGTTTTCCCTCCGCCGCGCGAAGGCGTACCCGCGCGCCTTCCAGCGCGCTCGCCGCCGAAGCCTCCGACTCCCGCGCCTTGGAAAGCGCTTCCGCCGCCGCCTCTTTCGCTTGCTCCGCCGCAGTGAGATCGTCCGAGAGCTTTTCCCTGCGCTTTGCGCGCGTGCGCTCCGCTGCGATCGCATTTGCGAGAGAGCCGAGCTTCCCGTTCGCCTCTTCGAGCGCCTTGGGGAGCGCTTCGTGCAGCTCGCCCGCAGGCACGTCGGGCAACAGCTCCGCCGCCTGCCGCAGTACGGCCTCACGCCCGGCGTTCGCTCTTGCCTGCGCCTGCGCGCACGCTTCGCTTTCCGCCGCGCGGCGCTCCTCCGCCGCGTTTGCCGCGAGACGGGCGCGTTCCAGCTCCGCCTGCGAAGGCGCCTGTGCGGACAGCCCCGCGGGGGCGGGATGATGCACCGAGCCGCAGACGGGACAGGGCCTGCCCTCTTCCAGCGACTGCGCGAGGATGCCTGCCTGCGCGTCGAGATAGGCGTCGTTTGCGCTCTCGAACTTCGCGCGAAGCGCCGCCGCCTCCGCAGACGCCGCCTTGTAGCGCTCCTGCAGAGCTCTCGCCTTCTTCCCCGCCGCGGCGTAATCCGCGCACAGATCGTACAGTCCCTCCAGCTTGTCTGCGGACCGCTTTGCGAGCTCGTATTCGCCCTCCAGCTTTGCCGCGCGAACTTCCGCGTCGGACAGCGCCTGCGTCTCCGCGCGCAGCTGTTCCGCGCGGATGCGGGCGTTTTCCTCCCGCCGTGCGCTCTCCTTTACCTTTTCCCTGCACCCGTCCAGCGAGACCGCCGCCGCGCGCTCGTCGCGCGCCGCCTGCTCCGCCTCGTCGAACATCGCCGACAGCCCTTTCAGCCGCGCGGCCTTTTCGCCAAGTTCCTCCCTCTCTTTTGCCCGCTCCCTCTCGCGGCGCAGACGGTCTGCCGCCTCTTCCAGCTTACGCCGGTTTTCGTCCAGCTCCCGCCGCGTCTTTTCGAGTTCGCGACATACGCTTTCGCGTTCAAAAGCCTGTTTTTCCCGCCGTGCGAGTTCCGCCGCCACCGCATCCGCCTGCGCAGAGCGCGCTTGCGCCGCGGCATATGCCTCCGCGTCCTCCCGCACCAGCCCGTCGAGAAGCCCGAAGAGCTCCTCCGTCGCCACTCCCCCTTCGCGCGCTCGCCCGAGCGCCTCCGCGCGCACGTCCTCCGCCGCGATGCGGACGGATGCGACGTACTGCCGCAGACTGTTGCGATGCGCCTGCACCTCCGCCGAGAGTGCCGCCGTCTCCGCGCGCAGTTTTTCCTGAAGCCGCGCGAAGTTGTCCGTCTTGAAGATCTGGCGGAAGATCGCCTTCCGCTCTTCCGTGGGTGCGAGCAGGAGTTTGAGAAAATCCCCCTGCGCGATCATCGCGATCTGCGAAAACTGCGTCCTGTCCACGCCCACGATCGCGCGCACCGCCGCCGTGACGTCGCGCGTCTTCGTCACCACCCGCCCGTCGGGGAAGACGAGCTCCGCGTCCGCACGTTGCAGGACGGTGCCCCCGCCGCGCCGCGCGGGGCGCTCGTACTCGGGGTTGCGGCGGACGACGTACACCTTGCCGCCGTACTCGAACGTCAGACGCACATAAGTCTCCGCCTCGGGGGAAGCGTACTTTGAGCGGAGCATGGACGGCTCGCGGTTGGCGCCGCTCGCCTCGCCGTAGAGCGCGAAGGTGATCGCGTCGAAAATGGTGGTCTTTCCCGCGCCCGTGTCGCCCGTGATCAGATACAAGCCGCTCCTGCCGAGCGCCTGCATGTCCAACACCGTCTCGCCCGCATACGGGCCGAAGGCGGAGAGTTCCAGTCGGAGAGGTCTCATTCGCTTTCCTCCCAGATCTGCCCGATCAGCCGAACGAGGACCTCCGTCTGTTCAGCAGAGAGCGGCGCGCCGTTCTGCTTTTCGTACAGTTCGGAAAAGAGGGTGAGCGGCGTCTTGCGCTCGACAGACGTGTCCGCGGTGAGCTGTGCCGCGCCGCGCGTGCGCGCGTTGTCGTAATCGAGCTTCATGAGGTTGGGGTAGACGGCGCGGAGTTTCCCCAGCGCGTCGGGAACGTCGTTCTCGTCCGTCAGCGTCACATGGAGGTAGTCCTGCGTGTTCGTGCCCGCGTAATTCTCCCGCGCGGTCACCTGCATGTAGCTGCCCCGCACCTCGCGCAGATCGCGCAGCGGGACGAGCGGAAGGGTGCGCACGTTCAGGTCCCCTTTTTTCCCGAGCTCGACGCAGGTCACCGATTTTTGCTGGCCCGCCTCCGAAAAGGAGTATTTGAGCGGCGTGCCGCAATAGCGGATGCGTTCGCCCGCGTTCTGCGGCTTGTGGATGTGCCCGAGCGCGACGTAGTCGAAGGCCGAAAACACGGATGCGTCCACGTTGTCGCTCCCGCCGACGGAGAGCTCCTCCGATTCGCTCCGCTCCGCGCCCGTCACGAACTGATGCGTGAGCAGGACGTTTCGCTTTGACGGGTCGACGTCCATCGCGCCGATCGCCGCGCGGACCGCGTCGGTATAGCTGACGATCTCCTCGTCAGCGAAAAAGCGGCGGACCGTCGCGGGTTTGACGAAGGGAAGCATGTAGACGCGCACTTCGCCCCATTCGTCTTGCAGGGAAACGGGCGAGACCTCACCCGTATAGACGGGCGACATGTGGATGCCGCTCGCGTCCATCAGCCTGCCGCCGAACGCGATGCGCTCGGGGGAATCGTGGTTTCCGCTGATGACGAAGACGCGTCCCGTGCGCGCCGACAGCCGCACGAGAAAATCGTCGAACAGCTGCACCGCCTCCGCAGACGGAACGGACTTGTCGTACACGTCCCCCGCGATGAACACGGCGTCCGGCTTCTCCTCTTCCGCGAGGGAGAGGATGCGCGCCAGTATGTACTGCTGGTCCTCGATCATGGAAAATTCGTTGACCCGTTTGCCCAGATGCAGGTCGGACAGATGAAAAAATCGCATAATGTTCCCCGCAGGCCCGCCTGCCGACGTTTACCGACGTTTACCGCCTTTTGCCGCCTTTTGCCGCCATTCGCCGCCATATCCCGACGTTTGCCGTCGGTTGCCATTGTTTGCCGCGCGGGACGCGCTTTGCGCGCACCGCTGCGACCATTGGTTTCATTATAT
>ERZ1643249.1160-NODE-1160-length-27019-cov-6.679276_pt1 | contig 27019 bp, 24 predicted proteins | sample MGYA00579263_ERZ1643249 | MGnify/ENA primary metagenome ERZ1643249 (study PRJEB29033, sample SAMEA4952264) | chicken gut metagenome | biome: Broiler Chicken; feature: Gastrointestinal Tract; material: Caecum | place: Ireland | collected 2018 | study: Broiler...
GAAATATCAGACCACTTTTGTTCTGCGCAGCTTCCGGTACACCAATCCGCAGACCACACTTCCCAGCACCACACCTGCTAGGATCAGCAGCGCGCAGTGCAAGAAAAACGTATCCGGCAGAATGTTGATAACCGGGTCCGTGGCCGGATCAAAGATCCAGTAATCATTGTCAAAGGCGATGTGGTGGAAGGTCACAAAAGCCCAGTCCCAGTTCACCGCCACAAAAAGCCCTATCACAGCCGGCAGAGCGACCGCCAGAATCGAAGTCAGCTTCAGATACAGATATTCTTTCCGGCGGCTCATCAGCCAGATCCCGGCAGCACTTATCAACACTCCTCCGATGGCCATATATTTGAACAGATTGAAAATATCCTTTACTTCCTCAAAATGAATCCGCCCGGACTCTGACATGGCAAGACTGGGAAATTCCAGCGGCTCGTCTCCGAAAGACAGATTGTAGTCTATCAGCACATCGTAGTTTTCCCGAATCATTTCCTCCGAATAACCGGTTCTCTCCGGAATATTCAGCGCGTTTATATCAGCATAATACAGGGGCCGGAAGGCCAGTGTAAATACAACCGACACCGAGATAATCGTCAGCGTCAGCACCAGAGCCATAAGTGTATGAATCACTTTCTTTTTCATAAATAATCTCCTCATTTCTTCATGTGTATAGAATTTCTGCCTGTGCACAATATTTCTGCCTGCCGGAAATTCCGGCAGGCAACAGACATCAAACGTACTTTTCCCTCTTCACTCCAATACTCAGAGTCCGGCCTGCTCCTGAAACTGTTCTATGCTTTCTGCCTTTGCCGCCAGCTTCAGCCATACTCCAAGTTTCTCCATATCTGCAGTTCCCATAATCATATCCTGCAGCTCCTGCGGCACTGTTCCCAGTTCCAGAAGCAGCTCCAGAACAGCTTCCGCTTTACCCTCAGCCCGGCTTGCCCTTCGTGTTTCCTGCACATCATATGCCTCAAAACTGTCAAACAGCATCTGAAATTCGCCTCCTCTAATCTGATCCGTAAACTGCTCCACTTCCTTGCGGGGCACATTCAGGCGGTACAGAAAGACGGCTATGATTTTCCCAATCAGCTCCAGCAGGTACCGGGGTGTCTTCTCTGAGAGCTCCTCGAAATATTCCTGCGGGATTCCTTTCAGATTTTTAAAGTCCGCAGAACTCCGGAGCTTATTGATCAGCATAATCAGCGACAGCTCGTCTTTCTTTTCTATCAGTTCTTCGTTTGTATAAGAAGCCACAGGCACTACCACATACTCAAAATCCGGTATGTACCGCCCCAGCACATTGTTTAAATACACCCTGTCTTTAAAATTCCGGGCCGCTGTCCACCTGTCTGTCCCTTCATAATATACAACCGGCAGAATCGGCGGATAACGGAATTCTTTCGTGCGGGTAACTCCCGGCTTCTTCTTTTCCTGTTCGCTTTCGTAATCTGTCAGCACCATGACAATATAGCGCAGCAGCTTAAACGCCATATCATAATGCACCTTTGACTGATGCTCCACAATGGCAATCAGAAACAGCTCGCAGTCCTTCAGACGCACCTTTTTCACAGAGTCTGAATCACGCCCCTCCTGCCACATGGGCAGAAAGCGTTCCGAAATATCTTCAATATCCTCCGGCTGCACGTCCCTGAGAAGTTCGATATTCGTATAGCCCCGCAGAAACTGCGCGCATAAAATCGGATCATCAAAGATAAGCTTTGCGCCATTGTCGTGGGATTTGGTGTTATTCACAGTGTGCTTCCCCGTACTGCTTACCGCGGGATTCCCTGCTTCGTTGAGCGCACCCGCCGCAGTGCCGTCTTTTGTAATATCCTGTCTGCTTTCCATAACTTTTCCTCCTTTTCCCGGAGATATGAAAAGCGGACTCGTCTGCTGATTTTATTATAACACTAGAGAATGACAAAGAAAATCCCTTTTCATATTCCGTATATTTTGTCTGATTGTTACAGTTTCATGGCTCCTGTCTGGGGATTATGATTTTCTGAATCGAAAATCCGGGAATTTTTGCTTTTGTAAAGCTGAAATCGACAGCCGGATAAAACTCAGCTGTCGATTTCAGTTTACATAATCTGTTGATAAATGTCAAGAATATTTATTCACCGGAAACTGTTTCCTCTTCCACAGACGATTCTTCAGCGCTCTCACTGCTTTCCTCTTCCGATGAATCGCTGCTGCTCTCGGCACTTTCTTCTTCCGCTGATGCGTCTTCACTGCTCTCCGCGCTTTCTTCTGAGGAGGCATCCTCTTCTTCCTCTTCTTCCGCCTCCAGATCGGAAAGCTGGCAGTCAAAGGCTGTCGCCAGATAGCTGTCTCCTGTATAAATACTGCCGCTTTCAGAGGTCATAAAATACAGATTTCCGTCTGAAGAATCATTTCCCAGATAGACGGCTATCTCCTGGCCATCCTGAAGCATAATCGAGATTGTGATAACCGGTTCCGCAAGGCCGTAGGCTTCCAGATCCTCCTGCTCTCCCAAATCGCGGACTGCGGTCAGCGGATTCAGCCGGTTGAAGAGCGCGCTCATGGAATCCTGATTCAGCTGGAAAGCCGGATCGTCTTCGCTGGTCCAGGTCTCCCCGTCATAGGCAAACTGAAGCGTGCCGTAGGAATTCTCCAGCCGCACCGTGCTGATATCCTCTCGCTCGATTTCCAGGATCGTGATTTCTTCTGTCTCTTCCTCCACATCCTCCCCGTTAAAGTCCGCTCTGAGCACCAGTACATAGGTCACCGCCAGAACCGCAAGCAGCAGAACCGCCGCAATCATCCGGGTTCGTTTTTTCTTTTTTGTCATTATCGTTTCCTCCTCTGGAACCAGATCACGCCGCCCAGGCACAGCAGAAACAGCGGTATGATAATAACTGTAAGCAGTCCCCAGAAAATTGCGGAACCGGCTGTGACAGTCAGGTAAGAAACTGCCAGGCTTTTCGCTTCGATAGATACCGTGCTTTCATGATCCACAAGCTGGCTCAACACATTCATAAACAGCGTGCTGTTGCCGCCGGATACCATGCTGTCCACCTGCTCGTCAAGAAGTGTCTCCGATGAGAATACCACCAGCTTAGCTTCTGTTCCCGCTTCCTCGTCAATCGTTTTCGTTACAACTGCGGCAAGATCAAAGGGGCCGGCGATATCGCCTTCCTCCATTTCCAGATTTTCCGACTCCAGGTTCACCTTGGAGTAAGCCTCCGAAGAAGTGGTCAGCAGACTCTCATATGTCAGTCCGTCATCCGTCTCTTCTTCATCCTCACTGCTGCTTTCTGCCGCCGTTTCCGTCAGTCCTTCCGCAAACGCCATCATGACATAACGGGAGCTTACATCTGACGTATAATCCGAATAATTAATATTGGGAAGCAGATAATATGGATAATTGGTCAGATGGTGATCGCTGCTGCCTTCCAGCACAAGACCCTCCGCCACGGAAATTCCGTACTCCTCCAGAAGCGAATCCAGATTAGGCGTCTCCTGATCTGTGTAGCCGCGCAGGTAAATGACCTGGCCGCCCTGATCCATATAATCAGTTATCTTGTTTTTCTCATCCTCGGAAATATCCGAAAGCGGGCCGTAAATCAGAAGAACCGCCGCGTCCTCCGGCACCGCGTCATTAGTCAGAAGGCTCAGGGACTGAACCTCTATGTTTTCCTTCTCTATTGAAGAAGTCAGGGAGGAACCCAGCGCAGCCTCGTCATGTCCCTCCAATGTATAAAGAACAGGTATTTCCTCTGCCGTCACATAATCAATGGCGCTTGTGATCTGTCCCTCCCCGTCAAAGGAGTCCAGGCTGCTGCTGTAGGTAGAATAATCCATGGAATACTGATAGATATCATAATAGTCCACCGCCTTGGAACGTTCCTGTCCCACTACCAGCACGCTGTTTTCCGACAGGCTCTCATCGGTATACTGAGACACAAAATTCGGATACAGCACCGGGTCCCGGGTCTCTACGGTGATATGAGAAGAAAGTCCTTCATATCTCTCCAGAAGCTCCAGAAGCGTAGAGTCCTCGCCGCCCTGCTGGGCGATCAGGTAAAGGGTCACGTCCTCGTCAAGATTGGCCAGAATTTCTGCGGTCTGCTCTCCTGTGGTAAAAAGCTGCTGATCGCTGACGTCATATTTCAGATACTGTGAGGGCAGATGATTCGCAATCAGATTCACCAGCACCACCGCTATACAGGCAAAAGCCGACATACTGGCACGGTAAGTCCCATGCTTTTTATAGAGCAGCTGGACTGTCAGGAACAGGAACAAAAGCACTGCCGTGACATAATAGACTATGCCTGTCATGTCGAAAATGCCCTGTACAAAATTGATAAAGGGCTGGTAAATGCAGATGGCTGAAAGAATATCCGCCAGAATTCCTCCCGCTCCAATCAGGCTGGAGATACTCACAGACATATTCAGGAAAAAGAGCACGCCAAAGGTCAGAACCGCCGCAATCACCTGGCTCTCTGTCACAGCGGACAGAAACAGGCCGATAGCCAGGCAGGCCGCTCCAAACAGCGTGTATCCCAGAATCGACGTGTAGGCCATAGGCAGGGAAACACTGCCGAACTGAAGCAGAATCAGCGGATACAGGCATAGAATCAGCATGGGAATCAGGAAGATCGTGAGCATAGCCAGATACTTTCCCGCCACCACCTTCCAGATCTGCACCGGAGCCGTCAAAAGAAGCTGATCCGTCTTCTGACGCTTTTCCTCTGCCATACTCCGCATTGTCAGGATCGGAACCACAATAAGCAGAACAAAATACACTGACGACAGAACCACGCCAAAGACCGGGTAGCCGCCCAGCAGACAGTCCGCCACATAATACAGGCTGGCTACCGCCAGGAGCACCGCCATGAAAATATATCCTGTCATGGAGGTCAGATAGGCCCGCACTTCCTTTCTATAAATCGCCCGCATTCCGCTCTTCCTCCTCTCCGTTTTTATTTTCTTCCGCAGCCGCGCCGCCGGCTGCCGCCTCTTCCGCTGTCGTCTCTTCTGCAGCTGTCTCTTCTGTCTCTGCCGTCTCCGGATCTCCCGAGGTCAGCTCCAGGAACACATCCTCCAGAGAGGCTGCCGCCGTCTTAATCTCAAGTCCCTTCACCTTTTTCAAGAGCTCTCTCGCTTTCTCACAGGCCTCCCGGCTTCCGCGAATCTGAAGCTCCATCATATCCGAATTCTTCATATAATGCCCCAGGTTTTCCGGGGTATCGCTGGCCACCAGCTTTCCATGGGAAATAATCATCACATGATCACAGATGCTTGTGATCTCCGAAAGAATATGTGAGCTTAAGATAACCGTATGCTTTTTCCCAAGAGAACGGATCAGCTCACGAATCTCTATAATCTGTTTGGGATCAAGACCCACCATAGGCTCATCCAATATCAGAACCTCCGGGTCTCCCAGAAGGGCCTGGGCAAGGCCCACTCTCTGCCGGTATCCCTTGGACAGATGGCGTATCAGTCTGTCCTGCATTTCCCGAATCTGCGTCTGCCCCATCACCTTGTCAATTTCAGCCCCCCTCTTATCCTTTGATATTCCTTTCAGCTCTGCCGCAAATTCCAGATATTCCAGCGGCGTCATATCCAGATACAGCGGCGGAATCTCCGGAAGATATCCTATGCACCTGCGTGCCTCCATGGGTTCCTCCGAAACATCGTGTCCATTGATGACGATCTGTCCCTCTGACGCGGCCAGATAACCGGTCAGCATATTCATGGTCGTAGTCTTTCCGGCGCCATTTGGCCCCAGAAACCCATATATCTGGCCCTTTTTCACACGAAAGCTCAGGTGATCCACAGCCACATGCTTTCCATACCGTTTCACCAGGTCTTTGACCTCTATCACATTCTTTTCCTCCTTCTGGCAGACTGTTTTTCCGTTCCGGCGTTTCCCTGCCCTGCGGTTCCAGAGCACATCCCCCTGCCAACTCAGGGTAAATAAAAAAGGAATACTCCAGACAGACTGCGTAATCTATCTAAGAATATTCCTCTTTTGTGTATTTTCTGAAATCATTATGTGATTTTTCTGTGAAAGTTCTGTGTTCTACCCGATCACATCGCTCATATCATAGCGTCCCGCCGGCTTTCCTGCCAGGAACTTGGCCGCCTGGATAGCCCCCTTGCCAAAGACTGCCCGCGAATAAGCTCTGTGCTCAAAGGTAACCACCTCATCGGTACCCGCGAAAATAACGTCATGATCTCCCACGATTGTACCGCCCCGGACAGCTGAGATTCCCAGTTCGCGGCTGTCCCGTTTCTGGCGCACCTGGCTTCTGTCATAAACATAAGTATAGACGCCGCCGGAAGCCTCATTGATGGCATCCGCCAGGGCGAGAGCCGTGCCGCTGGGCGCGTCCACCTTCTGGTTGTGATGCTTTTCCACAATCTCAATGTCAAAGCCTGCGGCTGCCAGCGTGGGAGCCGCTTCTTTCAGAATCTTCAGAAGAAGATTGATTCCCACGGACATATTGGCGGATTTCAGTACCGCCGTCTCTTTGGCCGTCTCTTCGACTTTTTTCAGCTGCTCTTCCGAAAGGCCTGTCGTGCAGAGCACCACAGGAGTCCTGTTCTCCACACACCAGGCAAGCAGCGCGTCCACTGCTCCGGCATTGGAAAAATCAATCACCACATCTGCCTTTACGTCACAGTCCTCAATTTTTGAAAAGACCGGAAACGGATTCTCCCGGCCTGTGTACGCGTCCACGCCTGCCACAATCCTGGCGTCCGCGTCATTCTCCAGAAGTCCCGCGATCATCTGTCCCATACGGCCGTTGCAGCCGTGAAGCAGAATATCTGTCATTTTATTTCACCTCAATTCCAAAATCAATCATAGCCTTCTTCAGTTTTTCTTTATGCTCCGGCTCCATCTCCGTAAGCGGCATTCTCAAAGGTCCCGCTTCCCAGCCAAGCATATTCATGGCCGCCTTTACGGGAATGGGATTTACCTCGCAGAAAAGCGCGTCCACAAGAGGAAGGGCCTTCAGCTGAATCTCGCGGCTGCCCACCACGTCGCCCTCCAGAAATTTCATAACCATGTCGTGGGTCTGCCGGGGAGCCACATTGGACAGCACGGAAATCACGCCAAGTCCGCCAAGAGACAGGATCGGAACTACCTGATCGTCATTTCCGGAATAAAGCTCAATCTGGCCGTCTGTAAGCCGCATCAGTTTCGCCACCTGTGAAATGTTCCCGCTGGCTTCCTTGATGCCAACGATATTTTTCACGTTTTTCACCAGATGCGCCGCCGTCTCCGGAAGGATATTGCATCCCGTCCGGGAAGGCACATTGTACATGATAATCGGAAGATTTACCGACTCCGCAATGGCCGTATAGTGGGCAATCAGTCCTTTCTGGGTCGCCTTGTTGTAATAGGGCGTCACAATCAGAAGGGCGTCCGCTCCATATTTCTCCGCCTCCGTAGACAGATAGATGGCAGTCTCCGTACAGTTGGAACCGGTTCCCGCGATAACCGGCACGCGGCCCGCCACATGCTCAATCGTAAAACGGATAGCTTCCAGATGCTCCTCGTGTGTCAGTGTGGACGACTCGCCCGTCGTTCCGCAGATGACAATGGCATCCGTATGATTTGCTATCTGATCATCCAGTATCTCTGCCAGCTTCGGATAATTGATTTCCCCGTTCTCCTGAAACGGCGTAATAATTGCTACCGCTGCTCCCTTGAAAATAGACATAACTCTTCCTCCTTGTCCACCGCCTCTGCGGATATCATGTGCAAAAATCTTTCGCAGGTCTCATTACTCTGCCCCAGGGGGCCTTCTCTTCCCCTTTTCAGTCATGAGCCCTGCACAGCCGGATTTTAAGGAAATCCGGCTCGCGGGCTTCGCCCTATGAAATCCTCCGGACAGTCCCCCCTCTGTGAGCCAGCTCACCCGGAGGAACTGTCCGGAGTCTTTCGCAGGTCTCATTACCTTCGCGCAAAAAACGAGGCGTACTTTCTGAAGTACGCCCCAAAAGAATCAAATCCTTTATGCCTGTATTCTCTGGATAGCGCCCCATCAGAAACTGATGACAGTCATACCGTTCTTCACGGCATGCCCAAGAAACCGCCCGCAGGAAACGACCTCTTTCGGCGTCAGCCCCTTTCCCTCTTCTTCGTCTATGCCTGCCATATCCGAAAAGGTACTCCTGGAAAACGCAACCTCTATCTCGCCTGTTATTCAGTTATCATATTACCTGTGTCCAGAATAACACAGCCTGTCTGCCTTGTCAACCAACGGCTTACTTCAATGTGTTGATACGGAACACATCATCCGCATAGGGGTACAGTTCGTCAAACATCTGAATGCCCGTAAGCACCAGCTCCGTGTCCCCGTCGCCTGCCTCGATCAGCGCCAGCAGCTCCTCCAGCGTAATGATGCCCTTGTCCACAAGGCCCAGAACCTCATCCAGAATCAGAATATCGCAGCCATCCGTAGTCAGCACTTTTCTGGCAAAATTCAGGCCGTTTTTTATATTCATGACCTCTTCCTGCTGCTCTTCCGGTGAAAGAGACTGGTAATCCTTTTCTGATTTTTCAAAACAGAATACCTTGATCTCCGGCTCCAGCCGCTTGATAAAATCAATCCTCTCTCCCATCTTTCCTTTCAGGAACTGGATGATGATGACAGATTTTCCGGCACTGGCTCCAAAGATTCCCTGTCCCAAAGCTGCAGAAGTCTTGCCTTTTCCTCCCCCACAGAATATGGTAACATGCCCTTTCCCCATTTTACACTCCTTTCCTGTCCCCTTCCGGCAGACATGTGAATTCAGTGTTCTTCTCCTGAAGTGCCTTTTCTGGCAGAATTGTGCACAATTTCTGCCAGAATCAGGTATCATAATTGTCTATATCATACACCAATCATACATAAAATGCAAGATTCTTTCTAAGCGTATGCTTTGTTATGCTCTATTATGGCTGCTATTCACAGCGAACTTATGATTCCGCATACTCCAGCTTGCTGACGGATACCTCGTAAGCCACCCGTCTCTCAGACTCGGTCTCACTGATTTTTTTCACGTACTCCCGGCTCTGGATTCTGCCCCAGATCTGTACGCGGCCGCCCACTTCAAAGCCCGAGGCGAAACGCGCGTTCCTTCCCCAGCAGATACAGGGAATGTAATCCGACTTTCCATAGGGGCGGTTGACTGCAATCAGGAGATCCGCGATCTCCCGGCCGAGAGGCGTCTTCCGGTATACCGGAGCTTTACAGATATAACCGTCCAGAAAAATCTGATTGGTTTTCGCATTTTCCACTTCTTCCTCCAGGAATTCCACCTCCCTGGCAAAAACGGAAAGCACAAGCCGGTTTTTCTTCTCCTCATGCCTGTTATAGGAACGGAACTGTCCCGCCACGCGGATGAATTCTCCCGTGTAATCTTCCTCCACGTTGATCAGCCGTTCCGAAATCATGACTGGTATCACATCTGCTGAATCGCTCAGCCGGCGGACCAGCACGTCTACCATATAGAATCCCTCTCCAAATACCTCATGGCTGAATGTGAAACCTGACACGATCTCTCCGATTACAGACACCTGATTGTTCTCAATGACCTTATCTGACATAACTTTTGTTCTCCCTTCTTCTCCCCTGGCCTGCAGGTACGCGCGCTTTTTGCAGCCGGGGCCTTTGTATTTTCCGGTTTACTCCGGGCAGCACAGAGTATCCCTGCCGATCCCGCGCCGCCTTTATGATATATATGTCCCGTTTTCCGCTTTTAGAACCATTTTCCATAATTTTTTTTAATTTTTATTGTATTTGCGGCGGAATGTGGTAAACTGTATAAGTTAACGGGAAATCAGAGTAATACAAAGTAATACAAGTTATTGAGGAAACAGTTATGAAAAGAGAAGATGTTCGAAATATTGCGATTATTGCCCATGTAGACCATGGCAAGACCACACTGGTAGATGAACTTTTAAAGCAGAGCGGCGTCTTCCGCGCAAATCAGGAAGTAGCGGAGCGCGTCATGGATTCCGGAGACATTGAAAGAGAACGCGGAATCACAATCCTTTCCAAAAACACAGCCGTCACCTACAACGGCGTGAAAATCAATATTGTGGATACCCCGGGCCACGCAGACTTCGGCGGCGAAGTGGAGCGCGTCCTGAAGATGGTAAACGGCGTTATTCTGGTGGTGGACGCCTTCGAGGGCTCCATGCCTCAGACCAAATTCGTGCTGCGCAAAGCCCTTGAGCTTGACCTTCCGGTCATCGTCTGCATCAATAAAATCGACCGTCCGGAGGCGCGTCCTCTGGAGGTCGTGGACGAGGTTCTGGAGCTGCTGATGGATCTGGAAGCCTCTGACGAACAGCTGGACTGCCCCTTCCTGTTCGCTTCCGCGAAGGACGGATACGCTATGCGCAGCCTGGATGATGAGCCCAAAGACATGGCTCCCCTGTTCGAGACAATCATCGACTACATCCCCGCTCCGGAGGGCGATCCGGAGGCCGGAACACAGGTACTGATCAGCACCATAGACTACAATGAATATGTGGGCCGTATCGGTATCGGAAAGGTAGACAACGGCACCATCCGGGTCAACCAGGAAATGGTCATCGTAAACCATCATGATCCGGACAAAATGAAAAAGGTAAAAATCAGCAAGCTTTATGAGTTTGACGGCCTGAAAAAAGTGGATGTGCAGGAAGCCACCATAGGCTCCATCGTGGCCATTTCCGGTATCGCGGACATCCATATCGGAGACACCCTCTGCTCCCCGGAGAACCCCCAGGCTATTCCCTTCCAGAAGATCTCCGAGCCCACGATTTCCATGCAGTTCATGGTCAACGACAGCCCGCTGGCCGGCCAGGAGGGAAAATACGTCACCTCCCGCCATCTGCGTGACCGCCTGTTCCGGGAGCTGAATACGGACGTGAGCCTCCGGGTGGAGGAGACGGATTCCACCGAATGCTTCAAGGTATCGGGCAGAGGAGAGCTTCACCTGTCCGTCCTGATCGAGAGCATGCGCCGGGAAGGCTACGAATTTGCCGTCAGCAAGGCTGAGGTAATCTACCATACGGATGAAAACGGAAAGAAGCTGGAGCCCATGGAGCGGGCCTATATCGACGTGGACGACGAGTACGCCGGAAACGTCATTCAGAAGCTGGGCGAGCGCAAGGGCGAGCTTTTGAACATGCACAGCAACGGCAGCGGCTCCACCCGGCTGGAATTCCTGATCCCGGCCAGAGGCCTGATCGGATACCGGGGCGAGTTTCTGACAGATACCAAGGGCACCGGCGTGCTGAACACCATCTTTGACGGCTACGGTCCCTATAAGGGAGATATCCAGTACCGCAAGCAGGGTTCCCTGATCGCTTTCGAGGCAGGAGAAGCCATCACCTACGGCCTCTTCAACGCTCAGGAGCGCGGCACCCTCTTTATCGGGCCTGGCGAAAAGGTATACGCCGGCATGGTCATCGGACAGAACGGCAAGGCCGAGGATATCGAGCTGAATGTCTGCAAGACCAAGAAGCTGACCAATACCCGTTCCTCCAGCGCGGATGAGGCGCTGAAGCTGACGCCGCCCCGGATCTTAAGCCTGGAGCAGTGCCTGGAATTCATTGACACGGACGAGCTTCTGGAGGTTACTCCCAAAAACCTGCGTATCCGGAAAAAGATTCTGGACCCGACCTTGAGAAAGCGGGCAGCCATGAAGAAATCATAATTCCGCCTCCTGCAGCGGAAAAAGACCGGGACCGGCAGATGAAACATCTGCCGGTCCCGGTCTTTTTCTGTTTACAATGGAAGAATTCTAAGATTTCTTTCTGTCTTATACTTCAAACATCAGATCGCCATAGGAAGGCATGGGCCACATTTCCTTATCCACAATCATCTCCAGCTTATCTACCGGAGAACGAAGCTCCTCCATAGCCGGAAATACTTCATCATGGAAGTAGCGCGCCAGCTCCTCTCCTTCCGGAATCTCCGCGGATTTGCCATCCAGCTCAACCAGCTTTGCCAGCGCTTCTTTCGTCTCTGAGAGAAGCGCGGAGGTTTCGTTCAGAAGCTCTATCTGCACATTTGCTACAGCTCCGGCCGTCATCACGGAATTTACCGTATCTGCCAGAGTCTTTGTATATTTCACCACAGCCGGAACGATCTGTTTGCTGGCAATATCAATCATTGCCTTGGCTTCGATATTGATAGCCTTTGCGTAAGTCTCATACTGGATCTCCGCGCGGGATTCCAGCTCAGCTTTTGTAAATACATGGAACTTCTCAAACAGAGCTACCGCCTTTTCCGTGGTCAGAGCAGGAATTGCGTCTACCATGGACTTAATATTCGGCAGGCCTCTGCGGGCTGCTTCTTCTACCCATTCTTCAGAATAGCCGTTTCCGTTGAAGATGATTCTCTGATGCTCTGTCAGGTAGGTCTTGATCAGGTCATGAACCGCCATATCAAAATCATCCGCCTTTTCCAGCACATCGCAGGCATCGGAAAACGCTTCCGCTACAATGGTATTCAGCACGGTATTGGGCGCCGCGATGGAATCTTTGGAACCTACCATACGGAACTCAAACTTATTTCCGGTAAAGGCAAAGGGTGAGGTCCGGTTGCGATCCGTGGCATCCTTTGTCAGATCCGGCAGCGTCTTCACGCCCGTCTCCAGCTTGCCGCCCTCTTTGGAATGGGTCGCTTCTCCGGTGCTCAGCAGCTGTTCTACCACATCCTGAAGCTGCTCACCCAGAAATACGGAAATGATAGCGGGCGGAGCCTCGTTGGCTCCCAGACGGTGGTCATTTCCCACATCAGCCGCAGACTCACGAAGCAGATCCGCGTGTATGTCCACAGCTTTCAGAATGCAGGCAAGCACCAGAAGGAACTGAATGTTCTCATGGGGCGTCGTGCCCGGATCGAGCAGATTGATACCGTCGTCTGTTGTGATAGACCAGTTGTTATGCTTTCCGGAGCCGTTCACGCCTGCAAAAGGCTTCTCATGAAGCAGGCACTGGAGGCCGTGTCTGCATGCCACCATCTTCAGAGTCTTCATGACAATCTGGTTGTGGTCTACGGCCACATTGGCCTCTGTGTAGATGGTAGCCAGCTCGTGCTGCGCCGGAGCCACCTCATTGTGCTGGGTCTTGGCTGTGACACCCAGCTTCCACAGCTCCTCATTTACTTCTTTCATAAACGCGGCAATACGCTGGCGGATGGTTCCGAAATAGTGATCGTCCAGTTCCTGTCCCTTGGGCGGCATGGCTCCGAACAGGGTGCGTCCGGTATAAATCAGGTCCTTTCTCTGGAGATATTTCTTCTTATCAACCAGAAAGTATTCCTGCTCCGGTCCTACGGAAGGTGTTACCTTCTTTGAGGTGGTGTTTCCAAACAGACGCAGCAGGCGGAGAGCCTGGCTGTTGATTGCTTCCATGGAACGCAGCAGCGGCGTCTTCTGATCCAGCGCTTCTCCGGTATAAGAGCAGAAAGCAGTCGGAATGCAGAGTGTCGCTCCTGCGGCATCCTGTCTCACGAACGCGGGAGAGGTGCAGTCCCAGGCCGTATAGCCTCTGGCCTCAAAGGTGGCGCGCAGGCCGCCGGACGGGAATGAGGACGCGTCCGGTTCACCCTTAATCAGCTCCTTGCCGGAAAAGCTCATCAGAACCTTTCCCGTTTTATCCGGGGCACTGATAAAAGAATCATGCTTCTCAGCCGTCACACCTGTCAGAGGCTGGAACCAGTGGGTGTAATGGGTCGCTCCCTTCTCGATGGCCCACTCCTTCATCTCATGAGCGACTACATCAGCCGTAGCCAGATCAAGCTCTTTTCCTTCCTCAATGGTTTTCTTCAGTTCTTTGTAAACCTTCTTGGGCAGACGCTCCTGCATCACTGCGTCGTTGAATACATTGGAGCCGAAAATCTCTGTTACATTCGTAAACTCTTTCATAATACCCTCCTTAGACAAAAGCAGCCAGAATCCGGTGAAAACCGGACAGGGGAAGCAGCTTCCTCTATCCGCCGCGATACCGCGGATGTATCACGCAAAAAAAGAAGGGCATTCCATCTCTGGAACGCCCTCGTTCATCTCGTGCTTTTTATATTTTCCTATACCATACACGAAATTTTTTTAAAAAGCAAGCTTTAAAGCAAATACCGTTGTTTTTGCTTTTTTTAAGTTCTGCGCCGGATATTTTTCTGTTTTCCGCGCGCGGCGCCGTATTATTTGCGGTTTACACTTCAAATAAGAGATCTCCATAGGACGGCATGGGCCACATATCCTTTGCCACCAGCATCTCCAGCTTATCTACCGGACGGCGCAGCGCTTCCATGGCAGGAACCACCACGTCCTGAATATAGACGGCGCGCTCCCGTCCCTCTTCCTTGGAAGACGCGTTCTCTGTCACCTCTGTCAGCTCCTTCAGAGCAGCCTTTGTGGCGGCCAGCAGGGAAGAGCACTCTTTGAGCAGCTCAATCTGTACGCTGATATTGGCCTCCGTACATGCTTCCCGGATCTGGTTGATGGATGTGGCAAGAGCAGTCGTATACTGCAGCACCGCCGGAATGATATGCTTGCTGGCAATATCAATCATGGAGCGGGCCTCAATGTTGATGGCCTTGGAATAGGTCTCATACTGAATCTCCGCGCGGGATTCCAGTTCAGCCCGGGTAAAGACGCTGAATTTTTCAAACAGATGTACCGTCTTCTCTTCCGTCAGGACAGGGATGGAATCTACCATGGTCCGGATATTCGGCAGTCCTCTCCTCTTCGCTTCCTCCACCCATTCCTCAGAGTATCCGTTTCCGTTAAATACAATCCTCTGGTGTTCAGAAGCATACTTCTTGATCAGGTCATGGACCGCCATGTCGAAATCTTCCGCTTTCTCCAGCACATCGCAGGCATCGGAAAACGCTTCCGCCACAATGGTATTCAGCACCACATTGGGCTCTGCCACGGAATCCCGCGATCCTACCATGCGGAATTCAAATTTATTTCCGGTAAAAGCGAAAGGAGAAGTCCGGTTCCGGTCCGTGGCATCCTTCGCAAAATCGGGCAGCGTGCGCACGCCGGTGTGCAGATGTCCGCCCTTCAGGCTGTGGGTCGCCTCTCCGGTACTGATCAGCTGCGCCAGCACATCCTCCAGCTGCTCGCCCAGATAGACGGAGATGATGGCAGGCGGAGCCTCGTTCGCGCCCAGACGGTGATCATTTCCCACATCCGCGGCAGACTCCCGAAGAAGGGCCGCGTGAGTATCCACTGCTTTCAGAATACAGGTCAGCACCAGAAGGAACTGCACGTTCTCATGGGGCGTCTTGCCCGGGTCCAGAAGATTGATGCCGTCATCCGTGGTCAGGGACCAGTTATTGTGCTTTCCGGAACCATTCACTCCCGCGAAGGGCTTCTCATGCAGCAGACACTGAAGGCCATGCTGATAGGCCACCTTTTTCAGGGTCTCCATAATCAGCTGATTGTGGTCCACCGCCACGTTGCACTCCGCGTAGATGGGCGCCAGCTCGTGCTGTCCCGGAGCCACCTCGTTGTGCTGGGTCTTGGCTGATACGCCAAGTTTCCAGAGTTCCCGGTTCACATCATCCATGAAGTCCGCAATCCGCTCGCGGATAACGCCGAAATAATGATCGTCCAGCTCCTGGCCTTTGGGCGGCATGGCTCCGAACAGAGTTCTTCCCGTAAAAATCAGATCCTTGCGCTTCAGATATTTTTCTCTGTCCACAAGGAAATACTCCTGCTCCGCTCCCACAGAAGGAGTCACCTTATGAGAGGTGGTATTGCCGAACAGGCGCAGCAGACGGAGCGCCTGCTTATTGACCGCCTGCATGGAACGCAGAAGCGGCGTCTTCTGATCCAGGGCCTCTCCTTTGTAGGAACAGAAGGCCGTCGGAATATAGAGGATCGCTCTGGAGCCGTCCTCGCTCTTTTTTACAAAGGCAGGAGAAGTGCAGTCCCAGGCCGTATAACCTCTGGCCTCAAAGGTCGCGCGCAGGCCTCCGGACGGAAAAGAAGAAGCATCCGGCTCGCCCTTTACCAGTTCCTTTCCGGAAAACTCCATGAGTACCTTTCCGTTGGTCTTCGGAGCGGACAGGAAGGCGTCATGCTTCTCCGCAGTGGCTCCGGTCAGCGGCTGAAACCAGTGGGTATAATGGGTCGCCCCCTGTTCCAGAGCCCACTCCTTCATCTCATGGGCCACCACATCCGCCACGGCCAGATCAAGCTCCTTGCCCTCCCGGATCGTCCGTTTCAGCTCCTGATAAATCTTTTTCGGAAGCCGTTTCTCCATCACAGCGTCGTTAAATACATTTTCTCCGAAAATCTCAGAAATCATCGTCTTTCCTTCCATTACTCTCTCCCTGCTCTTTCTTCTATTCTTTCTTCTGTTTTTTCCTCTGTTTTTATCTCATCCCGCTTCAGGCTTTCCAACATGTCTGAAGCGATTCGAATCTCTACTGCCCGCGGATGATTGGAAATCTCCGCTCTCGTATACTCTCCGCCGAATTCTCCGTCCAGCGACCAGGACACCGGTTCCTCCGCCTCCACCACTACGCGGGCGCTGCGGAATGAATACATATACTTTGTATCAATCTGTGAAATGGTAAGGGCCGCAAGAATCTCCTGCAGCTCCATGGCATTTCTGGGACGCTGGATAAAGGTCACCTCATAAATTCCATCGTCAAACACCACGTTTTTTCCGATGATGCTCTTGAAACCGCCTACAGACCTGGAATTGGTCACCATGCCAAACAGGAAATCCCCCTCAAAGCTCATTTCCTCGCTGGTCACCTTCATATAATAGGATTTTACGCTGGTCAGCCGCTTCATTCCCTCCAGAATGTAGGCCATATGCCCCAGGACATTTTTCATCTCCTGCTTCGTAGTGTAAGATACATCGGTAAAAATCCCAAAAGCTGCCACATAGATAAAGTTCCGGTCATTGAACGCGCCCACATCCACCGGAAAATTTTCTCCCCGCACGGCGATCTCCGCCGCCTGCTGCATATTGTTCGGCAGCTGCAGAGAACGGGCGAAATCATTGCAGGACCCTGCCGGAATATAACCGATGGGAAGCTTCTGTTCTCTCTGCATCATTCCCGTAACTACTTCATCCAGCGTCCCGTCTCCTCCGCTGCATACCACCAGATCGTAGCCCTCCGGAAGATCCCGAATCTGTTCGATGGCGTCCCGGGGCCCCCGGGTCGGATAGACTGTCAGCTCGTAGTCTGCGTCTGCAAGAGTCTGCAGAATTCCATACATTTTACCGCGTATATTTTCCTTGCCCGCATGTGGGTTGTAGATAAAATAAAGCTTTTTTGCCGGGCGTCCCACTTACTCTCTCTCCTTCTTTCCATTCAGATATCTGTTCAGAAATTCCAGAAGCGCGTCCATTTCCTCATCCGTTCCCACCGTAATCCGAAGATAATTGTCGATTCCGGGAGAGGAAAAATATCGTACATAGATATTCTGTTCCTTCAGCGCCTCAAACAGTTCTCTGGCCGGACAGCTTTCATGGGAGGCAAAGATAAAATTCGCTCTGGAGTCCGGGAAGGAAAATCCAAGAGCAGAAAGCTCCTTTTTTACCCTCTCCCGCGTATTCACAATCTTTCCCACCGTCTCCTGAAAATAAGACCGGTCTTTCAGTGCCGCCGCCCCCAGCTTCAGTGACGGCAGGTTCATAGTATAAGAGTTAAAAGAATACTTCACATCATTCAGATACCGAATCAGCGCCGGCTGCGCGTAAGCAAACCCTATGCGCATTCCCGCCATAGAGCGGGATTTGGAAAAGGTCTGCACTACCATCAGATTCTCATACCGATCCACAAGTTCCATCGCAGAAGGGCCTGCGAAATCCACATAAGCCTCATCCACGATCACCACAGAGTCCGGGTTGCGCGCAAGAATCTCTTCCACTCCGTCAAGCTCCATATAAATACCGGTGGGAGCGTTCGGATTCGGGAAAATAATGCCTCCGTTTTCCGCAAAATAATCTTCCTTCACCAGCCGGAACTCCTGATCGAGAGCCGGACGCCGGTACGGAATCCCGAAAAGCTCCGCCCAGACGCTGTAAAAGGAATAGCTGATGTCCGGAAATAGAATGGGCTTCTCTGAGTTGAAAAAGGTCTGAAAGGCCATGGCAATCACGTCATCTGAGCCCACCCCCACAAAAAAGCGCTCTCTGTCCTTTCCGTAATACTCCGCCAGAGCGGTAATCAGCTCCGAGGCTGACGGGTCCGGGTACAGACGGAAGCTGTCAGCCTTCAGCCCTTCCAGCGCCTTCTGCACTTCAGGCGAAGGAGGGTATGGATTCTCATTTGTGTTCAGCTTAATCATACCCGGACGGTTCGGCTGTTCTCCCGGTGTGTAGGGAACCACCCTCCGGACATGCTCTTCCCATTTTTTCATAAGACTTTCTGACTCCTCTTTTCTCAGCGCTCCAGCGCTATTCTTCTATCTTACAAAAGTCCGCGCTCTCTTACAACCCCTTTTTCGATTAAAAAGACAGGTTTATAGGACAATTTTGCCTGGCGCAGTCCTTCTTCCCCCACATCGTCCTCCCGGTTCATATATTGAAAGCCTTTTCCCTCATGAATGGCAAACTGCTGGTTGATCATGGTATAGGCTCCCTGAATGTCCGAAAATGCCTTTTCAATATGGACAACCAGAGTATCCTGACGCATACCCACCGGTTCTCCCACAGTAAAAGCCACAATTTCTCCATTCACCCGCAGGGCGCCGCCCCGCATCTCCAGCTCTTCAAACAGCCGGAGGAAATTCAGAGTCACGCAGATCTCCGCATGCTTCTCCTCGTCCGCCTCGCATCCGTTCAGCTCCCGCCAGCGCAGCGCCATCTGAAAGCATTCCTCCACATTGTCCTTTGTGATAGGCTCATAACTCCAGTCCGGATAAAGGCTCTTAAACTTGTTGACATGATTCTTTTTGCTGTGCAGCTTCTTTCCGGAAAGAGACGCCAGCTTTTCCGTCTCATACACATAATCCGCGTAATCTCTCTCATAGCGGATGTCAAATCTTCCCGGATACAGCTCTTCCAGCTTCGCGAAATCCTCTTTCGTAATATTGTGAAGCTGAAACGGCACCTGCTTTTCCCTGCAGTGGGCCATCAGCGTCTCCAGACAGGCCTTAAGGTCTCCGGGACCTACCGGAAAGGTATAAGAATAGACTCCGTCCACCTCTCCAAAGATCAGCATATCATCCACAATTGTGAAACCAGTCCCGTAATGCCTGGACCAGAGATAGGTATTGGCAAAGGTCATTTCACAGCTTCTTGTATCCGCGTATTTCAGGTAACTGTTTATCAGGTCCCGGTCTTCCAGCTCCGGGCGTTTCATTTTAATTTCCATAAGACTCCTTTTTGCTCTTTTTGTTCCGGCCGCATTTTCCGGCAGACAGCGGGCTTCCCTCCTGTCCCGCGCCGTTTCTTCTATCTCACGCAGGAATACCCATCTGCAGCGCTGAATCCCACTGCCGTCACCAGGCTCTCTGTAAAATGGTCGTACACCAGCACATTCAGCCCGTCTGCCGCTCGAATCTGATTCTCTCCTTCATAAAGGAATATCATTCCACCGGGGCTCACCGTCACTTCCAGGTCGGAATGCTCCCATTCCAGATGGCAGAAACCGTCTGTCCCGGCTGGAAGAACCGTCTCTCCGTCTGCTCCGCCGATATAGACGCCGCCCTGCTCTGCAATCACTTCCGGAACCCCAATTTCTGTAAGCGTCTCTTTCAGCGGCTGCTCCCCATTATCATAATTTCCGTTCAACGAAATCACATACGTATAGTATCCGTCTCCGCTTTCCGGCAGCAGCTGCAGCAGGTCATACCAGCCCTCTTCCTCTGCAAGAAGCTGGTTCTCGTATTTCTGGTTCCAGTCCGCCGCATTCTGATCCCAGCTGGCATAAAGTTCGCCGCCCCGTCTGTCCGGCAGTTCATACATCTCTTTCAGCCAGGACGCCAGCCAGGCACTGAGCTTCGTGGAACCACGGTAATTCAGATGGGACGCTTCAGCAAAGTCCGAAGCCGGATCAAGCCCAAGCTCCTCATACATCTGGTTGAAATCCAGAAAGGGCACCCCTTCCTCCGCCGCGATTTCCGCGCAGCGGTTAAAAACTGCCTGCTCACTTTCTATGATTCCCTGATAAGGCGAAATCATAAACACAAGAGGGATGTCTTCTTCCTTCGCCAAAGCAATGATCTTCCTCAGATATTCTTCCGACTTTTCCGAAAGCTCCCCAATCTCCGTCACCTGGCTCATATCCGGCATACTCTCAAAGGATTTCGTCACAAAAAGCGGATAAAAGCCTTTGGAGGCGCTGCCGTTGGGATCTCCCCCATAATCCGCAAAATCCGCCCGTGACAGCTCTGTATAGCGGGAATGATAGACAGGGTAACCCAGAAGGTAGTCTGCCACATTTTCTTCCGCTGTGCTGGCTTTCAGATTTTCCACCTTCTCCTCCGAAAACTTCATGCCGAAGGTGTTCGTAACCGTTCTGGCTTCTTCGATGTAGTCCCGGTCCTCTATGGCGCGTACAAGCTCCACCACCATCACTTTCGGACGCTGATATTTCAGGCTTTCTTTCATATAGTAGTAGGTATTCCAGAGAGGCTGAAGGCTTCCTGCCAGGTCATAGGAGGGAATCCCCGCCTCTTCCCAGAGCACGGCCGGATTAATATCCGAATAGGTATGGCTGCTTCCATAGAACATGACATCGATACTTCCCGGCTCCTGCTCGTAAAAAACTTCCATGGGAAGAATTCCATCCTCCTGCTTCAGGCTGAATATATCATTCAGTTTCCACAAAAAGGCCGCCGCAAGGGCAAGAAATACCACTGTGCCGATTATCTTCTTCTTCATCCCGCACTCCTAAAACTGAAAATAGATAAACTGCTGCGCGTCATATCCCGGACCGTAGATTCCAAAGACAGCCACGGCGCCGATGAGGGCCAGAAGCACGGCCCAGCGGAACCAGAGATTCTGCTCTGCAAGGAAGGCATCCAGCTGCTGCTTTCTGAAATACCGCACCAGCTCCACAAGGAAAAGAGCCGCAAGGCTCACAATGAGCACATTCATCTCTGTTCTGTCAAGGCCGAGATTGTAAAGCTCGCCGTTAAAGAAAGACCAGAAATCCGGCTTTGTGACCATGCGTCGTATATAGTCAAAAGCCGTTCCGATACTGGGCGACCGGAAAAAGATCCAGGCAAACGCCGTAAGCCCAAAAGTCACAAGCACCTGGCCCAGGCGGTAACTGAGAGCCTCCGTCTTCGTGTGCAGTTTTCTGTTTATCTTTTCCTTTACCCCCTTCAGCTCGTACCCGATGATCTGATAGAGACCGTGGAGCCCTCCCCAGGCCACATAACTCCAGCTGGCGCCGTGCCAGAGGCCGCTCACCAGAAAGGTGGCCATCAGGTTGAAGTACCTCCTGATCTTCCCGCACCGGCTTCCGCCAAGGGGAATGTACAGGTAATCCCGGAACCAGCTGCTCAGGGAAATGTGCCACCTTCTCCAGAATTCCCGCATGGACCGGGAGAAATACGGCGTATTGAAGTTCTCCGTAATGCCGAAATCAAGCACCTTTGCCACTCCAAACGCCATCAGGGAATAGCTGGTAAAATCACAGTAAATCTGAATGGCATAGGCGGCCGCTCCCGTCATCAGGGCAAACATTTCGTACATCCGGTAATTGTCAAAGACCTGGTCCGCCAGAATGGCAATCCGGTCCGCAATGACCATTTTCTGAAACAGACCGAACAGAATCAGCGTCAGCCCGTCCCTTACCCGTTCAAATTTCCACAGCGCTTTCTCCGGCAGCTCCCGGATCTGGCGGAGCAGGCCAGTGGATCGCTCAATCGGGCCGGAGAGAATCACCGGAAAAAACGACACAAACAGACCATATCGCAGGATGTTCCGCTCCGGTTCCGTATCGCCCCGGTATACATCCACCAGATAGCCAAGGGCCTGAAAAGTATAAAAGGATATACCCAGAGGGAGCGCAAAACGGAAGGGGCTTGATACCGCGCCGAACCCCAGCGCTCCCAGCGCCGTATTCAGGTTTCCCAGCAGAAAATCAAAGTATTTAAAAAGCGCCAGAACTGCCAGACAGGCCGCAAAGACCAGAGCCAGAACTGCCTTTTTCCTGTTTTCCGGCACTCTTCCCAGAAGCAGTCCGCCCGCATAGGTCACCACAGTGGTAAAAAGCAGCAGCACCGCGTATTTGGGATTCGCGCTCATGTAGAAGACATAGCTTGCAAGCAGAAGCCAGAGACAGCGCAGCTTTTTCGGTATAACAAAATAAATCAATGCTGCCGCAGGGAAAAAGACAGCAAACTGCAGGGAATTAAACAGCATTCGTTCTGTAGTCCTCCATCAGCTTCTCAAAAGCCGGCATAGCGTTTACAATCGTCTTTTCCGAAACACAGTACGCAATACGCACATAGCCCGGGCAGCCGAAATCATCACTGGGCACCAGCAGCAGGTCATACTTTTTCGCATGCTCGCAGAAAGCGTATGCGTCCGGCTCCAGAGCCTTCACAAAGAGATAAAACGCTCCCTGAGGCGGCACACAGGTATAACCCAGCTTCTCCAGGCCGCCCATCAGAAGATCCCGGTTGCGGCGGTAGGCAGACAGATCTCCCGTATCCTCCACGCATTTCTCAATCACCTTCTGGAACAGGATCGGCGCGCACACGTAGCCCAGCACTCTGGCCGCGCCCGCGATCGCGGGCGCCACATGGGCATGATCCGCAATACGGTCCGGAATCACAATGTAGCCAATCCGCTCTCCCGGCAGAGACAGGGACTTACTGTAGGAGTAGCAGACCAGCGTATTCTCATAATATTTTGTCAGGTAAGGCACCTGAATATCATCATAGACGATTTCACGGTAGGGCTCGTCCGTGATCAGGTAGATAGGAGAACCGTATTCTTCAGATTTTCTGCGCAGAATCTCCCCCAGCCTCTTCACCGTCTCTTCTGAATATACGACACCGGAGGGATTGTTCGGCGTATTTACAATTACCGCTTTTGTCTTCGAAGTAATCATACCTTCGAAAACGTCTGTATCAATCTGAAAATCCGGGATTCTCGGCGGAACCACCTGAAGCGTCGCTCCGGTCGCCTCCACCCAGCAGCGGTACTCCGTGAAGAACGGCGCAAAAGTAATCACCTCATCCCCCGGATTGCACAGGGCCTTCAGACAGATGCTCAAGGATGCTGCCGCCCCGCAGGTCATAAAAATATTGTCTGCCGTAAAAGTCTCCCCGAATCTCCGGTTCAGAGACTCCGCGATCACCGCCCGCACCTTCGGATCGCCGGGCGCCGGAGAATAGGCATGAAGGTTCTCCGCCGGTTCCTCCAGGAGTTCCAGAATCGCCTGCTTTACCGAAGGCGGCGCCGGAATGCTGGGATTGCCCAGACTGAAATCATAGACCTTATCCTCTCCCACCTCCGCTTTTCTCTTCAGGCCAAAAGAAAATATCTCTCTGATGATGGAACTTTTGCTTCCTAATTCATAACACTCCTGTGAAATCATTGGTACATCCTCCTTTTCTCTGATCGAAGTTCTATTAAAATGCGTCATTCGAACGCTTTATCTTCCCGTTCCGGCAGATACCTGGTCTCCACTGTCTCCTGAAATGCTTCGAAGAGAGCCAGATAACAATTTATCAGCCTTTCGCAGACTGTCTTTACAATCTCGCCATCATAGTCATGCGTCAGATCGTTTCGGTCACGAAGCATGTCCATCCAGGCGTCGTCTGAAATCAGCTGAAACTCATATGCTTTCCGCAGCACTTCTCTCGGTGAGCCTTTTGGAAAATCTACGACAGCAAATCGCTGAATCACAATATCTTTCATTACTTTCCAGGCAAGATCGAAGGTAATATTAAATTTTGCTCCCGCACCGCTGAGGATGAAGGAATCGTTCAGATCCCGCTCTCTGATCTCCTCCAGAGCGGCCAGCGAATTCCGGAAACTTTCAAATCTTCTATAATATTTTTCGTCCATATTCTCTGATCTCCTTTAACAGAAGCTCATTCTGACAGGTATCCATATTCACCACATCAAATGACAGAAGAGTCGGAATCTCATCTATCGCTTCTTCCAGTTCATCAAAGCGCTCTGCACCGGAAACTGCGATATCAATATCGCTCCGCTCTGTCTCTGTCCCCTTTGCCCGGAAGCCAAACAAAATCACTTCTCTTGCTCCATACTGCCTGCTGATTCTCTGAATCTCTTCAAGTATCTCCTGGATCTGCATTCCCTGTTTCTTCCTTCCTGCACCGGGCTATACTTCGTTTGCTCGAAGTATACTACGCCTTATTTTAGCACAGCAGGACCCGCAGGGCAAGAATACTCGAAAAAAACCCCCGAAGCTCAGGATAAATTCCTTCGCCTCGGGGGACTTCACCCGCCGCTGTCATTCACGCGCGGATTTCATTTTAAATTTCTTTTCGCTCTGCTTATACCAGCTCCAGCAGCACTTCCATCGCTGCGTCGCCCTTACGCTGGCCGATCTTCACGATTCTGGTATAACCGCCGTTACGGTTTGCATACTTCGGTGCGATCTCATCAAAAAGCTTTGCCGGCATATCTACCTTCTTGGTATTGCGCTTCTTGCCTGCTGCTGCGGTCGGAACCTCGGTAACCGGGTACAGAACCTTCAGCATCTGGCGTCTTGCATGAAGTCTGGAAGGCTGATCCTTCTTGATCGTCTTCTCTACCTCGTCGTATACGGTTACTTTCTTTCCGTCTACAACTTCCTTCACGCGCTTTCCGTCTTTGTCCTTACGTGCAACCTTGGCTGTTACAGTAACGGTATCGAAGTTATCCTTTTCCTTTACTGCAAGTGCAATCAGGCTCTCCGCAATCTTGCGTACTTCCTTTGCCTTCGCCTCAGTAGTAACAATCTTTCCGTTCTCCAGAAGAGCGGTCACCTGATTTCTCAGGAGAGCCTTTCTCTGGCTGGAAGTTCTGCTCAGTTTTCTATACTTTGCCATTTCATTTTCCTCCATTTGTGGAACCGCTTCTCCATGCATCTTCGGTCTTACTGAAGAAGGGCTGCTCCGGCCTGCGGCCGGGGCCTCCATAGTTATTAAGGTTTATTACTCCTCGCTCGGATTCAGCTCCAAGCCGAGCTCCTTGAGTTTCGCAAGCACTTCTTCCAGGGATTTGCGGCCCAGGTTGCGGACTTTCATCATATCCTCCGGAGTGCGGTTGCAAAGTTCCTCAACGGTATTGATTCCTGCTCTCTTGAGGCAGTTGAACGAACGTACGGAAAGCTCCAGTTCGTCAATGCTCATTTCAAGCACTTTCTCTTTTTCATTGTCCTCTTTCTCTACCATAACCTCTGCGGTCTTGGCATTCTCGGACAGGTCGATAAACAGGCTCAGGTGCTCGCTTAATACCTTTGCAGCCAGGCTGACTGCCTCGTCGGGAACCAGGGTTCCGTTCGTGTACACGTCCAGCGTCAGCTTGTCAAAGTCCGTCACCTGACCAACACGCGTATCCTGAACTGTCATGTTCACGCGCTCTACAGGCGTGTAGATGGAATCCACCGCAATCACGCCGATGGGAAGATCCGGATTCTTGTTCTTCTCCGCGCTTACGTAGCCTCTGCCCTTCGTAATCGTCAGCTCCATGTACAGCTTGCTGTCAGCGCCGCCGTTCAGATGAGCGATTACAAGCTCAGGATTCAGGATCTCAATATCGGGATCTGCCTGAATGTCAGCAGCCGTCACCACGCCCTCACCGTCAAACTCGATATAGGCGATCTTCGGCTCATTGCTGTCGCTTGTATTCCGAATAGCCAGATTTTTGATATTCATAATGATTTCAGTCACATCTTCCTTTACTCCCGGAATGGAACTGAACTCATGCAGAACACCCTCAATCTTTACCTGGCTGACTGCTGCACCCGGTAACGAAGAAAGCATGATTCTTCTCAGGGAATTGCCCAGTGTCGTACCATAGCCTCTCTCAAGCGGCTCAACTACAAATCTCCCGTATTTCTTATCATTTGAAATCTCTGCAATCTCAATTTTCGGTTTATTAAAATCGAACACTAAAAGGCCCCTCCTTCATATTTGGTCTGGGTGTTACGCTGCCGAATGTCTGGCTACATCTTACTTGGAGTAGAGCTCGACGATAAGCATCTCATTTACCGGTACGTCGATGACCTCTCTGGACGGAAGCTCTTTCACAGTTCCCTTCAGAGCCTCCAGATCAGACTCCAGCCACTCCGGAACCAGTCTGCCGCCGGTTGCCTCTACGATATCCTTATATCTCTGAGAGCTCTTGCACTTCTCCTTGATCTCGATTACGTCGCCTGCCTTTACCAGATAGGAAGGAATGTTAACCTGCTTGCCGTTTACCAGCACATGCTTGTGGTCTACGATCTGTCTTGCCTCTCTTCTGGTTCTCGCAAGTCCCAGACGGAACACTACGTTGTCCAGTCTGCTTTCCAGCATGATCATCAGGTTCTCACCGGTCATGCCCTTCATTCTGTCGGCCTTCTCGTAGTAATTACGGAACGGCTTCTCCAGTACGCCGTAGATGAACTTTGCTTTCTGCTTCTCGCGAAGCTGAAGTCCATACTCGGACATCTTTCTGTTGGATCTCTTTAACTCTCTTGTTGACTTTTTATCAATTCCTAAAACGGTCGGCTCCAGACCAAGGGAACGACATCTTTTTAATACCGGAACACGATTGACTGCCATTACTCTCTACCTCCTAATTAGACTCTTCTGCGCTTGGGCGGACGGCATCCGTTATGCGGAACGGGTGTCACGTCACGGATACTGGTTACCTCCAGGCCGCATGCCTGAAGTGCACGGATAGCTGCCTCACGGCCGGAACCCGGTCCCTTAACCATTACGTCTACAGTCTTAAGTCCATGTACCAGTGCTGCCTTGGTAGCTGTCTCAGCCGCCATCTGCGCAGCATACGGAGTAGATTTCCTTGAACCTCTAAATCCCAGACCACCGGCACTTGCCCAGGAGAGAGCATTTCCTTCAGTATCTGTCAGCGTTACGATTGTATTGTTAAAAGATGACT
>ERZ1643249.1163-NODE-1163-length-26986-cov-17.176525_pt1 | contig 26986 bp, 9 predicted proteins | sample MGYA00579263_ERZ1643249 | MGnify/ENA primary metagenome ERZ1643249 (study PRJEB29033, sample SAMEA4952264) | chicken gut metagenome | biome: Broiler Chicken; feature: Gastrointestinal Tract; material: Caecum | place: Ireland | collected 2018 | study: Broiler...
GATTGTCTTTTCTCTACCATCGAAGTTGATAGGTATATATGTGTCTCCATTGTCGGTCGTAGTGGTTGTCTCAAAGATAAGGCTAGTCCAAGTAGAATACTGTGACTGCGACAAATCAATATCATACCATAGAACGAAGTTTCTTACCTCTGTAGTTGTCGTGCCTTCATCGGTTGTAATTGTATAGTCAATATCGTCAGCCTTTGCAAGCAAGCCTGCATTAGGTATTATGAAATAGACATTGCTATAGTCACTTGGTCTTGTATTGTTTGCAAGTCTAGTATACTCTGTCTCGGTAATGTATTCATCATAGTTTGTACCTTGTGTTGTCGTACCTGCCGAGACGTATGATGACGTCTTTAAGAAGCCAAACTTAGACGTTGGATAACCATAGTTAAAGTCGTAGTCGCCTTTATCATAGTTGTTTCTAATACCAAGATTGCTCTCTGAGTTGTTGGTTAAGCCAGTGACATAGTCAGTGTTTTGCTTATAATCAGTGTCATCTTCCAAAACTGAAGCATTTATTGCATTATAGTCATAGTACGAATCTGTGATGTTATCGTTTTCATCATCTACACCAAATATAGAAAGTTCCCCTGTCGGTTCCCCGCTTGTGGTGTAGTCATTTAAGTCAAGTTTTGTAATAGAATAACTGTTTGCAATCTCAAATGTATTTGTATTTAGGGTTGATGCGAATGCATATAGGTTTGCTGAAATGTAAGAAGTTATGCTCCCTGTTGTGTAACTATTGAATACAAATTTATTGTTGTCACTATTTGAAATTGAACCATTCAATTCATTTCTTAGCCCTACAAGTCCATAGACTTCAGCCATATCTCCTGAATCACTTGCACCTCTGTAGATTATATCCAAAGCGGTCGTAGCATATTCTATCTTTCCAGAATACAGGTTTGTCACAACACCTGCGACATCTATAACTTTGTTGCCACCAATATCCATTTTGCCTTTAACTTGCACCGCAAATATTTGGCTGTTGTCATACATACTGTTTGCAATTCCTGAATAGTTGTCATCAAGTGTTATTGTACTGCCTTCGCTATCCATTGAATTTGTTGATATATCAACATTGACTACAAGCCCTGATACATATGAGAATCCACTAAGCGAATTGATAAGTGAAGAATGAGTTTCGCTTGAATCGTTAACCGTATAGTTTATCTCACCAGCGCCACCAATTATAGCAACGTCTTTAAGAGTTGTCTTGTCTGTGCCTACTTCTAATTCTGTGCCTACTTCTAATGTGAAAGGTCCTGTGAATGATAGGTCAGCACTATTTTGACTGATTGTAGCATAGGTCATACCATTAAACTTATATGAATTAGGAATAATGGTAGTATCATTTGTAAGTTCATAAGGCTGTAACTTATGTCCAACATCTACATTATCGACACTTAACAGAGTATTTATTTGTGCATATCTGCCAAGCATACTTAACTCGTTTGTTCCGTCTGTGCTAAGGCTTAAATTGTTTGTAGAGTTGTAGCCATAGCCATCTCCAATGTATGGTACTAAGTAACCTATATCACTTCCGTAGTTATCTATGCAAAGTGAAACGGAAGAACTGTAATAGTTGTTGCTAAGTGCACTTTGAGGAGAAGGTGCCCTGCCGAACAATGCACCTATAGATGTATAAGTAGTATTTGTACTGTTAACTTCATCTCTTGCATTGTGGTTTGTAACCATTGAATAGTTGCCATTTGCGACAATTCTATATTGACTTGAAATATCAGCCAAAAGTCCACCAAAGACATATGAATCTAATTCTTCAAGATTGTCATCATAGCATACGTAAACGTCACCATAGTTGAAACTGTTGGTAATTGTAGCCTGTATAGTCTGACTTATTCCCGCTGGACTGCCAAGTCGACCTACAAGACCACCTGCTATAACGTCTCCACCTTGACTGTTTGCCCCATAAACTTTAAGCATACCACCAAAAGATGTGTTTATAAGTGAGACTGTATCGCTAGCACTTGTGAAATTTGTTTCTCCTATGATACCACCAAAGGTTATATTGCTAATATTTGAGTAAACAGCACCATTGAAGGCAACGTATGAGGAGTTTTGAGCGCCAACATTTACTCTTGAAATAGAATTTCCGCTACCAGTTGTGTCAGTCTTGTAAACACTTCCTATGATACCGCCGACTGCCGGGCTATCGTCAATATCACCACTTTCAATAATTACAAATTGAGCATATGATACTACTCCACTTGTAATATTTACGGTGTTATTTCGAAGTTCGGCAAGTGAGGTCGCTGTTGTCTCGCCAAGAACGGAGCCTATTGCAGAGTCATCGCTTATACCTACAAATCTAAATGATTCTCCGTTTGCATTCAATCTAGTAAGGTCAGCCCCCATACTGAAATATGCATTTGTTGAGCCTACCACAACACCTGCTTTTACTGTACCAACTGTATTTGCTGTACCAAGTGTAAGGGTGTTGCTTGCATAATCATTGCTGTCTAAGGTGTCTTTTGATATCTCACTAACACCACTTGAAGCACTTGATAGTGCCACAATTTCATAGTTTAATTCGCTAAGGTTTGTAATAGTCATTGAACTTCCAAGCGAACCTGCATAGCCACCTGCATATAACGAGGTAATTGTCACATTATTTTCACTGCCACTATTTTGAACTACATATAATCCGCCGTCAAATCTTGCACTATTGAAGTTTATTGCATTGACATTTGTATTGTCTGCTCTACCAAAGATTATACCTGTGTGCAATGTGGTAAATGACGAAGTTGCACTGCTTGTATCGTTGAGATATACATCAACACTGCCTGTGAAATTTGATTGCAAAGTCAAGGTATCAAGTCCGTGATTATAGCCAATATATCCTGCAATATATGCATTTGTCGCTGAAGCATGGCTTACTGTCACCCTTTGATTCTCATCATTTGACGAATTTATTCTTTCAATACCTTGTAGTGACAAATTCATCCTAAGAGCATTTGCCTCTCTTTCAATCAAACCAAAGTAACCACCGACATACATATTAGTAAAGTTTGTGTTTCTAAATGAATCGTTTTGTCTTGCAGAGCCGTCAATATTTATGAGGTTGCTATGTATAGACATATTTAAACCATTGACCTGCATAGTCGAACTTGTGCTTGACTGATACATTCTTCCTGCAAGCATACCTACTGATAACGAGTCAACTGATATTGGGCTGTTATCACCTGCACTACTGCTTGTAGTAAAGTATACATTGAGTAATGAATCCGAATCTGTGAAGTCTGAAGAAGGATAGGTCACTGTATCTATAGAAACATTGATGATTGTTGAATTGATAATCTCAGGAGCCAAAATACCTACATTTATGTTGCTTCCAGTATTAAGTGCTACTGTAGTATTGATTGGAGCATCTATATAGATTCTGAGATTTGTAATGGTCGCTTCATTGAGTGAACCCGTTGAGAAGAGTCCTGCATTACCATTGTTTGCTGTAATATTTATTTCAGAACCGCTTTTTGGAACATACTCAATAACCACGTCATCTAGATAGAAGCCAGCACCAACAGATTCAATGAAACTTTGGTCAGAGATAATTCTTATTGGTCTTTCTTCGCCAGTTGTTGCATCTACTGTTGTATAGGTGTTGGTATGCCCTACTAAAGAGCCTGAGAAGTTTGATATTGGTGTATAACCATTGTTATTGAAATAGGTCGCTAAATCAATATCCACATAATTTCCTGTTGTATCCTCTGCATCTGCACTTACAAGTCCACGAACGATGATTGTAATATCACTGTTTGGTGATTGCATGATATCAAAAGCACGTTCGATACTTTCATCATAAGCATCAAGGTATATGACATTGCTTACTCTTTGATATTGAATTGATGGGAACAAGTCATCGGTTGGATGAGTCCAGTTTTCTGCGTTCCAAACACCTGAACTTAAGAATCCTTGTTGAGTGAAGGTATGTCCGATTGCCGAAGAGGTATAGTTGATTGGTGAATTGATTGCATAAACGTAGTTTGTTTCGTAGAGGGTATTGTCTTCTATACTGCTATCAACGTCACCGAACAAGTTGAGTGACATTATGTTGCCATTGAATGTGTAACTTTCGTAAAATGCTACCGTTGGAGATAGTATTGAGCCTTGTCCTGCATCTCCTTCATTTGAAAGCCTTATAAGGTTAAGGTATGGTGTATAGTTGCTGTCATTTAGATTTGTATATACCCACTCTCCGCCTTCTCCAAGGTCAAAGGATGAACCTAAAATCAAGTTTGTCTTGAAAGTCTCTGAAACATTGATTGAAGAGTTAAAGGTCAAGTAACTATTTGCATTATAATCATAATTTGAAATATAATTCAAAGCATTTACTGCCATAAGGGCAATTCGTCCACTCCCGTAGTTGGCACCAATAATACCACCCGCTGTCATAACTCCGCTTTCGCCGTCTTGTCTTGCTCTGACATCGCCTGTTGCGAAGACTTCGTTGATAAAGTATTTAGTATAAATTTCTTGGTCATCCCCTAGAAGTTCTGCCTCTGCTTGGTAGGTGTTGGCACTTGATAGGTTAATACCACCTATGATACCACCTGCGAAATTAGATGCCATGCTTACAACGTTGAGTTTTGAGTAGGATATTTCCATACGTCCGCTCTCTACATAACCTACAAGTCCACCAATATATTCTTGATTATATGAACTGTTATCAAGATAGAAAAGGTTTGTTGCACCTCTTTCAGTACTATTGTCTCCAGTGTAGAAACTAGACATATTGTTTTCAATCTCACTTTGAGTTGAATCATCATAGACTGCGAAAATTCTACTCAAACTGCCGAATGACTGTCCTATAGCACCACCAGCAAAGAACTTGGTCGCTATAATATGTGATTGTGTGTTGTCGCTGTCTGCCTCAATTGTTATTCCAGCATCACGTACATTTGTTTGGTAGGCTGTTAAACCAAATATACCGCCTGCCACTTGTCCTTGTACGTAAACTCTACCGCTCACTCTTATGTTGTTTATGGTAAAGTTTTCGGCTTGATTTATGTTGAAGCCATCAAGTAATGTCGTGAAGTGGTCAGCATAGCCTACAACACTACCTGCATACGAATATACACTTAAAGTGTTTACTAATGGAGATGAAACCACTGTAGAATTGTTAAGATTATTTCTTATTTCATTTCGTATAGTCCTGATACTTTCAGTTGTGAAGTAATCATTTGAATCATATCTATCGGCTATAACATTAGGATTTGTCACTGTTATATTTTTGATTACACTGTTGCCAAAAGATAGACCTACAAGTCCACCTACAAAGTTTAGACCATTTACCTGACTATCATCACTGAATGAAATGTCAATACCTACAAGGATTGAGTCCTTTGCATAACCTGCAAGTCCTCCCACCATGGTTATATCACCAGCAATAACTTGGTCTATCTCTAAGTTAAGGTTGCTCACAAGTGGAGTTGAACCGTTCCTGCTCTCGAGTGATGCAAAGAGTCCGTAAGCGACACCCTCTCCCTCTGATGCTATTGAAAGATTTGAAATTGTAAAGCCATTTGCATACAATCTTCCTGAGAATGATTTGCTGACTGATGGAAGAGTGATTGAAGTGCTTAAATCAGAAAGGTTGACATCACCGACAAGTCTGTATGTACCCCAAATTGAATAACTATTGAAGTATTGTCCTTCATAAGAAGAAGTTGACAAGCCCATTGCATCTACAAAATCTTGGGCATTTGCAATTAAGATTGGGTTGTTTGAAGAGCCTAGCGAAGTGTTAATCTCTCTTGTTGAATCTGTGAACTGCAAGATTGCATACGGAAGAACGTACTCGCCTTGGTCGTCTACACCTACCACCCCGCCTACTTCACTGCCTTCTGCGATGTATGATACATATCTATGAGAGTATGTTTTAATATTTGGCTCTATGAGTTTTATACCCTCGCCTACAACATTGCTCCAAATGCCATCATATTCAGAATCAGCAATAGCAAAGCCATAGAAATATGTTGAATTTTCTGGGTCTGGTATCAGAATAGCACCTGTGCTATAGAGTGCCTCATTTGAACTATCTGATGCCTCTTCATTTCCATAGTACTGATAGTTGAAATAGTAACAATTTGTATATGTACCATTTGCAAGCAAGTCACCGCTTTCATTTACACCTGAGAAGTTCATCTGTGTTGAACGAGAATTTGCAATTTGAGATGCTGAGTAACTTGTCTCAATTGTTCCCTCATTTCTATATACGAAACCTGATGCAAGGTAAACATTAAGTGAATTTGAAGAGTTCGATATCAATATATTTGAATAACTATCCTTGATAAGACCGTTGTTGCTGTTTATAAAGCCTGCAATTATTCCGTATGCTGACTTGAGTGATGTGCCAGTATAGGCAAATTTAGCCCAGTCGTTAGTGTTAGTCTCGTCTTGTTTGCCTTCGGCATAACTTGTAAGAATAGTTCCTGAGTTTGTCCCAGCAAATCCAGAAGTATCATATGCTGTCGCTCTTGATTGATTTTCCATATCAAGAAGTTTAACAAATGATGCTGAGATTGAGCCTGAGTTTGTAAGCACAAAACCTGCCATGTCACCTTGACCTATCATATAGAATGTATCAAGGGCTATAGTCGAGGCAAATGTATAGCCCATTGCTATAACATCGCCATTCTCGGCAACTTCCGTCCTATCTTCGCCAAGAATGGTTACCTCGTCACCGCCTACTCGTGAGTTGGTTATATTACCAGAGTTACTTATAACAAATCCAGCCATTTGAGTTGACCAAGATGAGCCAGCGGTAAGATAAACACTCTCCGTGGTCAATGCACCACGAATAAATTTGACATTGAATCCTGATGGATTGTTATGTTCGTTTGTCGCTGGTTCTAATAGGCTTTCGCTTTGCCCTACAGCATTACCTGTTGTATAGAAGGATACAACTTCGCTGTTGGTGATTATACCTGCATTTGATATTGCAAGTCCTGCAATATTTATTTGAACATTATTATTTAAAGCACTGAGGTTTATAGTAAGTTGTCCACCATTGTAAATATTTACCCTAACGTTCTTTAATGTTGTGCTTTCAAGTACGTTATTAAATAGTGCGATATTCAATTCGCTTGACGTTGAGGTTAAATTGAAACTTCTAATATGAATAGTATAACCATTTCCGTCAAGACTGCTGATAAGGTTTGTATTGAATGGAGTATGCTCGTCAAGTACTATATCATTCATCAAAATATAGTCATTCTGTGTTACCGTGCCTGTGTAATTTGATGGATCAAGATTTTCAAAGTCGCTTGCACTGTTTATAGATATTGGAAGGTCCTCATCAGAATAAACACCAACTGTAACCGTGAAGTCTGTGTTGTAGGTCATAGGAGTTCCTGTAGCACTGCCGCTTGTATAGACAAAGGTTTTCAGTCTAAATTGTACTGTTTCGCCCTGTCTTGCTCCTATTATTGAAGCCTCCTCTGTGCCATTCGCATTTTCTATAAACTCAAATCTTGCACCTGCAGTGTATCTATAATTGTCTAAAACTGGGATTTCTTCGTTTCCATTTACAATATAGAAAAGTCTTTCACTTAATTTATAAGGTCTGTTATTCTCTATATCATAGTTGATTGCATATTGAATTAAAGTTGAACTCTCTCCACTTGCATCAGTGAAAGTCTTGCTTGAAACATGATATTGATTTACCAAGAATTCTTGACGTTTTTGGAGTAATTCGCTCACCTTTGCTACACTTTCTTCGTCATTATGGTCATAAGTATAACTTTCTGGAAGAACATTGTATTCAACTTCAAATGCACTGGTAACACCTGCCCATGCATCAAGGTTGCCATTGTCGGCACCTACGATTTGTATATTGTTTGTGTCTACCTTTATATCAACCAGTGTGATAGTTGCAAAATAATCTCGTGATTCTTTTACACCATTGATAGTCCTTGACACTTTGACAAGAAGTGACAGACTGTTGTTGCTTGAATTTACCGAGGCATTGACACCTGCTGTGATAGATGCTGTATATGTCTTAATTCCAGTGATAGGGTCGGTAGTAGGAGTAGACAGTGAAGAGATATAAACCTCTTGAATATTGTCACCGACAAGAGTTGCACTTTCTACAACTTGGTCTTGTCTTACCTGCACTTCTACATCGACAGTCGAACCTAGTGCGACATATGATTGTGTTTCACCATCCACAAGTACCACTGGTTCTGACAAATAATTTATGGTTAAATAATAGTTTACTGTGCTTAAAAGTGTTCCTTCGCTTGTAAAGAAGGATGCGGTAAATCTTATGGTGCTATCAGAGTTTACTTGTGAACTTATTGCTGTCCTAAAGTATAGTGTACCATCATTGTTTTGGTCGCTATTTGGAGTAAATCTTATGGTGTTTGCATACACACTTACATCAGCATCGTCATAACCTACAAAATTGTTGTTATTATTGTATGGTGTAACAAGTTCAAAACTTACAGCATTTGCAACTGAGGCATTGCTATATGAGAGTTCCATGTAGTCATAGTGCGCAAATGATGGGTTTGCTGTGACTTGCAAGATTGTATTGCTTCCAGGAGTAACTACACTTGTTTGGTCGCCCTTTTGGTGTACCGTACGGTAAATACCATTGTCGTTTGTCCAGTAAGAGTTTTCAACTTTGTAACTCGTAACATCAATATTTGTAAATTTTTGACGGGTAAGATTGAGCAATACCTGTCCATTGTTGTTTCCGCTTGACAAGTCAGAACTATCAATGTTTGAATTGCTCCTAAATGTTACCACAAAATCCATATCTCTTGCAATATTGCTTCTATAGTCAACATATACCGAGAATGATATTTCAAAAAGGTAACCATAGGTCTCTGTTTCTTCATCGAATGCATCATCTTCGTTGAGAAGTGTCACTGTCGCTGATAGGATATAGTTATTCTCGTCTGCCATATAGTCTTGTGGCAATGTATAGTGATAAACCGTTTTATTGTTTGCCGAAAGTACTTCGTCCTTTGTGATATGAAGTTCATCACCATTATAAGAAATAATAGGTTGAAGATTGTCTTTATCACTCTGTGCCGTGGTGTCGACCTCTACACGAAGTGCAGCATTTGTTGATGGAGTCAAAGGTATGCTTTCGCCTGTGTAATTGAAGGATATGACACCATCAACTGGAGTTATAGTAAACGACCTACTAAACACACTATTGATTGCCGATTGATACTCGCCGTCTGTGATAATCGCATCGACTTCGATCGAAGTTGTAACAGAATCCTTATTGGTGCCTACCATGAATATGTTGTTGATTGGAGTGATATCTAGGCTGTTATCCACACTTGGTGTCATAGTCAATGTCATATCGTTTGCAACAAGTGAGTACTGCGAAGCAGTATTGCCTAAAAGAATTGTTGAATTTTCAAATGTTACAGTATATTGACGTGACTTTGTCCTTTGAAGATAGGTCACTGAATTTTCTTGTATCTCATACGAATTGTTGGCATTGTCGGTGTATGAAACTATCATTTGAGAGAGAGCATACATTACTTTGACGTCTATTGTCTTTGTATTCAAAACATCATGTTTAGAAGAAATTGTCAAGGTCACATCACCAGTGCCTACAACTACGATGGAAGAACCTATTGTCCTCACTATTGAGGTGTCTGATGAGGTGATTATTATATTATCAGTGACATTTTCTAAGTCAAGCAACTGAGAAAGCGAGATGGTGTTGAGTTCGTTAAGGTCATTTTGTGCCGAACTTGTCAGGTCAGCCGTTCCACGTTCGACACTGTAGTAAAATAGTATTCCGCTATTTTCATTTACCGAAAGTGACTTATAATAGCCGTCCTCATCATAGTTTTGAATCACCCCTCCAGTCACGTCAGTAACCTTCTCTTCTTGATATAAATCTCTAAAGTGAGGATTTTCATTGTTTACATATGTATAATATCCACTTCCTGATGAGATGAGATTGCCACTGTTTTCATTGTAGTATGATGAAGTGTATTCATCAAGCAGATAGTAAGACCAGTAAAAGTCAGAGTTTGAGGTGATATTTGCATATGTTGAACCCATATCATTTCCTGCATAATATGCAACATTATCAATAACACCAAATGAGTAGTATATTCGTGTTTGTCCTGACAGTTGACCTACAATAGTACCTTTGATAGTCGCATTAATAACTGATATATTATCTTCTATATAATTATCAATATTATAATTATAAGCATAAGAATACAATATCGAAGAGCCTTCTGTTGCCTGTCCTACGATACCACCTACAACGGCTCCAGTGAAGGTGTTATAGGCAGTTTGGGTGTCATCAGCCCTATCTGTAAGATTGTAAAATTCAACTCTTCCGTAACTGATTTCGCCGTTGTTTTGCCCTGCAATACCACCTACTGTTGCATTCTGTGCATTGATAGTAAGACCAAGGACTGAAGAACCACTAATTGTGCCATTGTTTACACCAACAAGTCCGCCTGTCATCTCTCTTCCGTCATAATTTAACACACTTGGATAGGTTTGATAAACATCAACGGTCACATTTTCTATTGTACCGTCATTAGTATTTGCGACAAAGCCTTGTCCTGTCACTGTGCCTTGGAATGTTATATTCCTTATAATTGCATCCTCGGTCAAGGTGTTTGCAAAGTTTGCACCATTGAAGTTTATAGTAACATTTTCATCATAACCTTGAAGTCCACCACTAAATGAGTCAATAGAGACTCTAGTTGAAGAGATATCAAGGCTGTTCATTACTGTATAATATAGGCTTGGAATAATGCCATTAAACGAATTTTCATCATATATTCTATATGCATAATCAAAACTGCTACCATCGGCAACGGTTATCTTTATTTTCAAGAGAATATCACTAAAGTAAACCATTTCCATTTCGCCATCAAGCGAAGTGTTTGAGGTAAAGAAGGCATTGCCGACAAGGAAGTCATACCAAGTTTGTCCGTCAGACCTTAAAAGTCCTAATGCTCTAGCACTGACTTGACTTTGCACTATTTGGTCATCTACATAGTAACTAAATATGATATTACCATTATATATTGCATCCTCTGGAAGAAGATAGATATAGCCTGTTGTACCTTGTGAGATTATATCGCTTAGTGATACCCCGATTGTTCCTGTCGTAACACTGTTTACGTTGACAAAGGTATCGTTGTCAATAACATCGCCATTGTCGTCAGTTATTAAATAGGTTATATTGCTATTTCTTGCAGATTGTGGTGCTGTGGTAAGGATTAAATAGTATGGCTCGTCATCTCCTACTTCAAAATATATTCCATCTTCATCACTATTTTCCCAGTTAATCGAAGAAACTCTTTCTGCATTTCTAATTGTAATGTTGATAGTCGTCCACATTACGTCCAAAACTTCCTGTCCATCTTCCCCGTCAATAAGGAGTTGATAGTGAACCTCGAGTTCGTCAAAGAAGGTAAAGTCTTCATAGTTTGATATGGTTGATATTGTAAAGCGAAGTTGAGAATCTGTGATTGTTATATTTTCTATTGTATACCTACCATAATCCCACACAACCGAGTTGCTGTTTGTATGACTTTCACCCATAATTGAATTGCCAGATGAGTCTTTTACGGTAGACACAAATCTAATATTGTCAATAGATTTATATGTAATACCCGTGTTGGTAAAGTTTATAGTGATAGTCTTCTTTGTAAGGTCATCATCTCTAGTAGCAACGGTGTTTGCTGAGTAAAGATTTACCTGTCCGTCACTTGAAGGTGTGATTCTCATGCCATCTGGAGCAACGTAACTTTCAATAAGTATAATTTTTATAATAGTTACATCGCCGTCCACACCTTTCCCTGTAAAAGTTGCAACAGCATAAGTAAAGCCTACTCCGCTCGTAATGATAGAACTATTATCCGCCGAGAAATATGCCACTGCACTGTATTTCTGCTGATTTGCTCTCGCATTTTCGATAATTTGTAAGATACCATCTTGAGTGTTTACCAAATTTTTAAACACGTCAAGTGTCATGGTTTCACTTGCAACAAAATCATAATAAGATACATCTATATCTGCTACCGCCTCATAATTACCTGAGGAGTTGAATGAGTAAAACAGTGGTGTTGTCGACCCATTTTTGAGCATAATACTTGATAAACTTTCGTTATTCTCTTGTATTACATTTCCTGCCAAATCATAAGACAGATTGTTTGTAGAATAATCGGTTACTGATGCCGAGGCATTATGTAAAATTACCACACTATTAAACGGAAGGAAGATGTTTATATCAAACTCTTCGCTTTCAAAGCCGTTCTCATGGCAAATCTTATAATGGTCAATACTTGTTACACCATAACTTGACCTATTTAAAGTCAATGTCACTGCAAATGTGACCGAATCGGTTGTTGCTGATACAAAAGTAGGTCCAGTCAGTGTTACATTTTCGCTATCCACATCAATATACAATCCATCTATTGTCGTCTGTCCTTGCAAAGTAAAGTATTTTGTTTGTGATATGGCTGTTCCGCTTGCACTTGAGTCAATATTAAAGTCGGCATCCTCGAAGACAAAATCCTCTTGTGTCACACTCTTTATAAGTTGAACGTCAAATGTATTTGTAACCTCTTCATTGTCTGCACTTCTAAAAGTTACCCTTATACCCTCGAAATTTTGAACTCTCAAATCTGATGCCGCTTTCATGTAAATTCTATCAGCCGAAAGCATATTCTCATCGCGGGTTGTGTATACGTTGCCGTCATATTCAAGCAATGCTTGAGTGATAGTGTTATTTAAAGAATCTTGATACCAAAATTCCACAGGACAGCCACTAGACAAGCCTCCTTCTGGCAAAACACCATTTGTTATTTCAACACTGATTGAATACCTGCCAGAGGCATTTACCACTGTTGTTGGTGTCACTTCTACAAAATATTCTTTGCCATATATATTTCTATATTGTGAATAAAGGACCTGTGTTGTGCCTTCAATGTTGTCTGCCCCATCCGTTGAAATTGTTATACCATTTACCTTTTCTCTTACACTAACGTAGATAGGCAAGCTTCGAATTGCTGGCAAGCCATAATCAGAATAGCCAACCTCAAAATATACAACAAAATCTTCATTTAGACTTGTAATATTCTTGTTTGTGTAAATTGCATAGATTGGGTTACCTTCGCCATCTTCCCCTGTCGACTCAATTATCAACTGGTCAGTGGCATTACCAAACGAGTCTGTAACAGTGTAAGAAACCTCAAGGTCTTGAGTGAAGTTGAGTTTTACATATCCTGTATACTGCTCATCACTGGCAAGGTTTGGCACAATGGTAAAGGTAGAATTATCTTCAGTTATTTGGTCATACTGCTGATTATCTCGGCTATAGGACCAAGAGAGAGTGAGGTCATCTTCAAGTTGGTCTATAACTGGAAGTTCTATATCACAAGTAACTCCCTTCTCTGTCGTAGCCCTAATTATAATAGTATTTTGCTGATACTCAGGAGATATTGTTAAAACATTGCCATTTATAGAGGCATTTGCCTCACCATCATATAACTCCCAAGTTATTGTACGTCTAGAATTAGAAGAAGGATAGAAAGTTAAAAGATTGTAATCAATAAGTTCAATGCTGTCGCCTCGGATTGCGAAGTTAGATTTTTTGTCGGCCTCTTCTGTCCTTTGTTCCATAGCCGAAACCTCACTGAAAACATCGACATTTATAATCTTTGTGATGTTCCCTTGATAAGAGGTCACGTATATTTGACCATAACCTTCAGATAGCCCTGTAATAGTTATTACAGTTCGCCCATCTGAAAGCCCTTCTGTCCTATATGAAAGTATTGACGTATCTCGTGCATCGACAGAGACTTGGCTGTCGCTTGTTCCCGTGACAGTCACTGTAACCTCTGCAGTTGATGGCACTGTGTCATCACCTATCTGTATTTCTACATATTGAGTTGACAGTGTCATTTGAATGTTGTTCGTTGTGCAAGCGGTCAATATAGTCGCCCCAAGCAAAACAAACATACTTAAAAGCCCGACAAAAAACTTTTTCATATATCCTCCTCGTTTGTTGCCCTCAATGACAAAACAAACTTAAACAGCATTTTTGTATAAAAAGATTATACATTTTTGCCATGTTTTTTGTCAAATAAAATCAAATAAAATAGAAATAAATATATTTATATATTTAATTTTATTTTAGTTTTTAGTTTTAAAGAAAAAAGATATTTTTATGCATAAATTAAATTTTTAATTTAAAAACAAATATTTAATTGTATTTTTTTTACTTTTTTGATATAATTTCATTGTTTTAGGGGTAAAAATGCAAAAAATACTGGGTGTAATGCGTAAAGCATGTGAAAATTACAATTTGATAGAGGACGGTGACAAGATTGCAGTTGGTCTATCTGGCGGGAAAGATAGTCTAGCCTTGCTGACCGCATTAAAACGATATCAAAGTTTCATTGATAAGAAGTTTGAACTAATCGCTATTGCCATAGACTTAAGTGGCGGGAAAAACGATTATTCTGCCATCAAAGCCTATTGCGATGAGATTAATGTTGAACTCCACATCATCCCATCCAATGTCTTTGAAGTCGTTTTCGATATAAGAAAGGAGAAAAATCCATGTTCTCTATGTGCAAATTTACGAAGAGGACTGTTAAACAGCCATGCAAAAGAACTTGGATGCAATAAAGTAGCCTTAGGGCATCACAAAGATGACCTTATTGAGACCTTTTTAATGTCGCTCTTCTTTGAAGGACGTCTATCCACCTTTAAGCCTAAGACATATTTAAGCCGAGTGGATATTACAGTCATTCGTCCGCTAATTTATTGCGATGAAAGTGAGATAATCAAAATTAGCAATAATTTCCCTATACTCTACAATAATTGTCCAGCGAACAAGCATACAGAACGTGAGAATGCAAAAAAGATTCTTAAAAATCTTGACCAAATATATCCAAATGCAAAAGAAAAAATATTTAATGCAATTATCAATCCACAGAGATATAATTTATTTGATAAAATCTAAAAAAATTAATAAAAAAAATCATTTTTACTATTTTTAACGTATTTTTTTGATTTTTTTTGAATTTTTTGGCAATTTTTAATTAATTATTAAAATCAATCATACTTTTATTGACGAATTTTAAAGACAAAATTAATATAAATTTAAAGGAGAAAATTATGGTTACACTTATTATTTTAGATGGTTTTGGAATCAGCAAAGAAAAGTTTGGAAATGCGATTACTTCGGCAGGAACACCTAATCTTGACAAACTTATAAGGATGTATCCAAACACCACACTTAAGGCAAGTGGCAATGCTGTCGGGCTTCCTGAAGGTCAAATGGGCAACAGCGAGGTTGGGCATTTGACTCTTGGAGGTGGACGAGTTATACTTCAAGATTTAATGAAAATTGATAACGACATCAAGACAAAAGCATTTTTTAACAACAAAAATCTTTTAAAAGCCTTAAATCATGCAAAAGAAAATAATTCGGCTCTTCATATTATGGGGCTTCTCTCAGACGGTGGGGTCCATTCACACATAAATCACCTGTTTGCAATAATTGACATGGCAAAACAAAATGGACTTAAAAAGGTCTATATCCATGCTTTTCTTGATGGAAGAGACACACTTTACAATAGCGGAAAAGGTTATATCCAACAACTTGAAGATAAATTAAAAGGCACTGATTACAAAATCGCCTCTCTTTCAGGAAGAATTTGTGCTATGGACAGAGAACAGCGGTACGAACGGCTACAAAAAGCATACAATGTTATAATATACGGAGAAAATTACAAAGATGAAAGTGCTTTGGACGCAATTGAAGACAGTTATAAGCAAGGCGTCTATGACGAATTTGTTGAACCAATTTTACTTGTAAAAGATGCCACAATCAAAGATGATGATAGTGTTATCTTCTTCAATTATCGCTCAGACAGAGCAAGAGAGTTGACCTCTGCTCTCACAGATGAAAATTTCAACCACTTTAAGACAAAGAAGTTTAAAAACCTACTTTTCTCACCAATGGAAGAATATTCCGCCGAATTTAAAAAATTGAACGTCATTTATCCACCTGAAACAATTGAAGACAATCTTTCAGCAATCATATCTAAAAATGGGTTAAAACAATTTCATATTGCAGAGACCACAAAATATGCCCATGTAACTTTCTTCTTTAATGGTGGAATTGAAAAACCATATGAAGGCGAAGACCGAAAATTAATTGAAAGCATAGATACTCAAGATTTCTCGTATTATCCAAAGATGAAAGCAATTGAAATTACAGAAGCGACACTTGATGCCATTGCCTCTGCTAAATATGACTTTGTTTTAGTGAACTATTCAAATCCTGACATGATAGGTCATACAGGAAATTTTGAAGCGACCAAACAGGCAATAGCCTGTGTAGAAAAACAAGCATATGCACTTGCTCTTGCAACCCTTATGGCAGGAGGCGATTGTATTATCACCGCTGACCACGGTAATGCCGAGTATATGATTGACAAAAATGGCAAAAAGATAACCTCTCACACGACCAACCCAGTGCCAGTCATTTTAGTGAGTGAAAGATATAAAAAGGTTAGGCTTAAAAGAGGATGTTCTATTGCAAACATTGCACCAACAGTACTAAAACTATTAAATCTTGAAATACCTTCAACTATGGAAAAATCATTATTTTAAAATTATTAAATTACCAAAAATAAAAAAAAATACACTTAAAAAACATTATTTTTTCAAAAAAACATATAAAAATGCAAATTTTTATATGTTTTTGTTGTTTTATTTTAAATTTTAAATTATTTTATATAAATTTCATAATTTATATCTTTGTCTAAATTTGATATAAATTCTTTCTCATTTTGTTTTGTTCCTACAATCGCATTGTAATGCGACGGAATGACAAATTTTGGTTTTATGATATTTGTAAGTTCTGCTCCCTCTTTGCCATCCATGGTAAATGTACCGCCTATTGGCACAAACAGGCAATCGCATTTTATCTTTTTGTTATCCTCATTGATATCACAGTCGCCTAAAATTGCATAACTGATATTTTTATATGTTATTTTATATCCCACCCAGCCGTATTCTTTTTTATGGAATTGTTTATTGACGTTATATGATGGAAAGGTCTCAACCCTTATTCCGTTAAGCAAAAATTCTTGATTTGGCTGGATTGCTACCATCTTATTTTTATAAGTTTTCTTTATCTCCTGAGCGACATCCATAGGAGCGATAAATATAGTATCATCACACACTATCTTATCAATATCTTCAGGCGAATAGTGGTCATAGTGAGCATGAGTTATAAAAATATATTTTGCCTTGCACTTCCCTGTTATCTTATAAGGGTCAACGAAGATTTCATCCCCTATCATTATTGAACTATGATAAAGTACTTTTGCATTATAATTTAACATTTTTATCTCCTTTTTGCTAAAAAAACAATAAAAAATTCAATTTTAAGCCGTTTTTTCATCAAATTCATCAATATTTTCTTGATTTTGCTTTTCATTATCCTTCTTCTCTTTTTGGATGAGAAGCCTATTATATATCTTTAAAAATTTAGGTCTTAAATATCGCTGAACAAGTATTGGCATTATATGAAGAAGAAAATTCAAGAAAAATACAGGTAATCCAATCGTGAAAATGTATTCTCGTGGCAAGAATATGAATATAAGCAAACCCGCCACTATAGAGTAAAAATGCAAGGCTTCGGCTATGCAATTCTCTGTCAAAAATTTATAAATATATTCTGGGTTATTCGGCTCTGCAATTTCAGTCTTTGCAAAACCACTAAGTTTGCCGAGTTCTGGTATCTTGTCCTTCCATTTTTTTATTTTCAATTTGTTGTATAATTCATTCTCTTTGCTGTAAACTTTATATCTCTTTCGATACGGATTAAAGACCTTTGATGGAAGTATTCGGGTAATTAATGTTATTACACCCGACATCAAACCACACACAACTACTGCTAAAAACAAATATAAAAACATTGCACCTACATCCTTGTTCTCTGTAAGCACATAAAAGAGATTCCCTCCCATTATGATTGTTAAACCAACTGACAATATTGCAATGTATAATTTCATATTAATAGTTTAGCACAAATATCATAAAAAATAAAACAAGTTTTTAGATTTTACTAACTTTATATATGAATTATAGAAAAAATGTCTTAATGAAAGTATTTATAAACCTATTTTGTTGCAAAAATTTTTGTTTGCAGAAATTTCGACAGTGACGTCCCGGGTTCGACATGCTCACATGCGCATAATAAATTGCATTTATTATGCACATCACGTGGTAGGCAATAAAAAATACCATTCTAAACATGGCATTCTTGGTGGCCTACCCGGGATTCGAACCCGGGACCCCTTGATTAAAAGTCAAGTGCTCTACCGACTGAGCTAGTAGACCGTATTAAAATTGGAAATTAATTGATACCGCCAAATTTCCTCTTATAATCATATTAAAGTAACTCTATGGTCTTTTTATCTTTAAATTATTATTAGATAAACATAGATTTTTGGCATAAACGATTTAAAATCTGAAGAAACATTGTTCTTAGTCTTTAAGTCACCTTAAAAACTTATGGCTGGGGTGGCAGGATTTGAACCTACGAATGCAAGAATCAAAATCTTGTGCCTTACCACTTGGCGACACCCCATTAATGTGTGTCTTTTTGTGGCTGGGGTGGTAGGACTCGAACCTACGCAATGTTGGAGTCAGAATCCAATGCCTTACCACTTGGCGACACCCCATTAAAAATAAATATGGGGTGGTCTAAGGGAGTCGAACCCTTGACCTCCAGAGCCACAATCTGGCGTTCTGCCAACTGAACTAAGACCACCATAAATTTTGTGGTGCTCCCAGAAGGATTCGAACCTTCGACCTTTGCCTTAGAAGGGCACTGCTCTATCCAGCTGAGCTATGGAAGCCCATGGAGCAGGTGAAGGGAATCGGACCCTCGCAACCAGCTTGGAAGGCTAGTGTTCTACCACTGAACTACACCTGCACATGTTGACTATAAAAGAATAGCATAACAAAGTTATTTTGTCAAGAATTTTGAATAAATTAATTAAAAAATTTTGCTTTTTGTCTGTTATATATTTTACAAAGTTAAAGTCACCAAATAAAAAATGGCTGAAGACTTACCATTAATTACACAGCCACACAACATATTTTCAATAAATTTTTATCGCATTTGACTTAATTGATTGTTGCTGGTATAATAATGACATGGAGAAAACAAATGATAATTAATTTTAATAATGGTATGGAAATAACTGATCCTTTCACCCCTATTATTTGGGAGTGTTTAGGTTTTAAATTTAAAAATAAAGATATGATTGATAAACTCAACTCTTTTAATAAACGGCATAACCCTATGATGAAAAATTCTGATGATGGGAATATCAGTTACCATTTAATTTATAATAACAACAATATCTCATCATTAATTTTAAAGGTCAATGCAACAAATACAAAAAAGTTTGTTGAAGACATTTCGCCTGTCAGTTATTCTTCATTGTTGCCACGTTATCAGGTGAAAATTAATAAAATAGAGGATAAAAAATATCTTTTGTCTTATTTTGATAATAAAAATAATGAAAAACTGCTCTCATCTTATGTAAATTTACCACCATTTCAAAGCGATTTCAACCAAATAAATTTAGATAATGTAGAAATACTACAAGATAATCTTTACTTGGCGACAACATATTTTTTGACCACTTCTGCAATATTATTTAAAGATGAAGAGAGTTTGAATGAAAAAATAACGTCAATGGAAGGTATAATATCTGACAAAAGTGATTATCAAGGAATATGCAAAGGTATTGCTGGACGAGTGCTTTTTGCAAATGTTTATATAAATACATTTACTGGGCTGAGATTTTATGAAATAGGTTTCGTTTGCAAGGGCAACGAATTTATTGTCTATATGCCCTCAAATTATCTTAGTAAATTTCCCCAAAATGGAGATTATATTTTATGCCATAACCTCGCAGTGTTTGGCGAAATCTTAAATATATACGATGGAAAGGCAAATTCGCATATAGCACGTCCTAAATTTGATAATAATGAGCAAATTTTAACTCTTTATATGCAATATGTAACTGGATACGATGATAATGTTGTTAGAATTAAAAGAGATGAAATTTTTGACGGAGATATTAAAATAAATTATCTATCAATTACACTGTTCCCTGACAAAATCAAAGTTAAAGGAGAATTATTTAAATTAGACCACCCTGCCATCACAATCAATATGACAAAAGACGGGAATTTTGAGCAGGAAATCCGTGAACTAAAAAAATTAAAATTAAAACCAAATCACGACTTTATAGAAGATTTAGTTGATGGTGTCTACTGGTATGTAATTTATAAGGATATTTATCTTGAAGGGCATGAAAATATACCTAGCAATATTGTAGATATCAAGAAAATACTAAATTTTGATGAAATAATTGATGCATTACGTAAAGATTATATTAATTCTATTAAAAAAAATAAGGATTGAGCAAAAATTCAATCCTTGTTTTTATCATTTTATATAGATTGTATCAACACATAGTCAAAAAATTCTTGCTTTTATTTGACTTTCAAATTTAAAGATTATTGATTATTTTATTTATTTTCTTCTTTAAATTCCTCTAACACAAATTTATTTTGGCGATAAAGTATTGCATAAGACTTATCTTTTTTAGTTATTGCCTCTATCGCTTTCTTAGCAAAACCTTTTGCAAACTCTAGTTCTATCGAGGTTGGAGCACTTCCTCGTTGCACATGGCCTATTTTGACAGTGCGAACTTCCAATTCTGGATATAATTTGTTAATATTTTTCACTATTGTCTGCATTTTTATAATATTTTCTTGAAGAATAATTGAACTTGCCTGTCCAAGTTCGTGTTTATTTTTTACAATCTCGACTATCTTTGGATAATTGATATCCTTTTTGCTGGTTATTAGATAGTCGGCTTGGCTTTTATGATAGACACAGGAGGCAATTCTTGGGCAATGTCTACCCATAACCTCAAATATGACACAACGATCCATTGCATCAATAGATGGCATAGTATTGTTTATTGTATTTTCGCAGGCACCCACTGCAGTATGGTAGCCTAAACTATAATCATTGTTTGCGACATCATTATCAATAGTTGCTGGGATAAATATTGTCCTAACTCCGCTTTCAGCAAGTTGTTGACATCCCCTATATGAGCCGTTTCCACCAAGCACCACTATGACATCAAACCTTTTAGCATTTTCAAGCCCTTTTGCAAAGCCTTCTTCGGTTGCAAAAGCAGAACAGCGAGAACATTTTATGCAACTTCCCGCTTTCTTTGCATTTTTTAATGGTTCAAAATCAGTTATTTTTGTAATATCATTGTTGATAAGTCCTCTAAACCCTGCACGTGCCACGTATAAGTTAAATTTAAACTTTACAAATAGATATGCTAGGACCATATTCATTCCTGGTGCATCTCCACCACTTGTTAAAGCAAGTACTCTCATATTCCTCTCCTATTTTATTACAACATTTTCTTCGCCAAGCAGTCCAATAAATTCATTTGTAAGATAGTTGTTTATTTCGACCTTTGTGTTAAACGAAAAGGCTTTGTTTGTTGACGTACATTTGATTATTACTTGAGCCTGCCCTGGATAACTTGCCGAAATCTTCTTTACTTTATTATACAAATCTACGTTCTGTGTGTCAAATCTTAAATACACCTTTTTTGTCTCCTGTTTGACAACATTTTCCTCTTTTTTCTCCCAAGGTATTATTGTCTCAGCAATTACAACTGGAGATTTTCCCTCTCTTATTGACAATTTTCCTCTAATTGTCACTAAATTGTCTTCACCTATAATATCACGATATTTGGCGTAACCTTTATTAAATAACATTACCTCAAATGTCCCGTAGATGTCCTCTATTGTCAATATTGCCATATTCCCTGACTTGGTGTTCATCTTCTTAGAACTTGTGATTATTCCCCCACAAGTGACCTGCTGTCCATCTTTAACATTACTTTCTTGTACTTCATCACCATAATCTGTCATACCTGAATATGAACCGCCTTCATCGTCATCGTCTGACTGTTGCATATCACTAGGGTCGACTTTTAAATCGGCAATCATATCTGAGGTAAAATTAAATGAGTCATATTTTTTTAAATAATCATCTAGTGGGTGTCCTGAAAGATATATGCCCACATACTCTTTCTCATATTTTAAAAGTGCATCCTTGTTGTATTCTCTTATATTTGGCAAGGTAATATTGTTTACTGATTGAGTTATCTCGTCAAAAGTGTCAAACATTGAAAATTGACCTTGTGCTTTAGATTTACGGTCATTGGCTACCATTTCCATATAAAGTGGATAAACATCCATAAGTTGAGAGCGGTAAATGCCAAACTCAGAAAATGCTCCGCTTAAAATCAAACTTTCAAGCGATTTTTTATTGAGTGTATTTGAACTTACCCTTCTTACAAAGTCTTCAAAACTCTTAAAAACACCGCCTTTCTCACGTTCTTCCACTATCTTATCAATAAGCCCTGTGCCGACATTTCGAAGTGCACCAAGCCCAAAACGGATATTTCCATCTTCTACTTTAAATAGTGTAACAGATTTATTTATATCTGGTGGCAATATTTTAAAGCCCTCTTTACGAGCATAATTTGTATACTTTTTTACCGCATCGATGTTTGTAATTCTGTTGTTAAGAACGGCGGTGAGATATTCAACTTCGTAGTGTGCCTTTAAATAACCCGTTTGATATGACACATATGCATAGGCTGCAGCATGAGATTTATTGAAAGCATAGCCTGCAAACTTAGCCATTTGGTCAAAGACTTTCTCCGCCACCTTTTCGTCATGCCCAAGTGCTATCGCTCCTGGTATATCTTTTTTCTGTCCTAGTGGGTCCTTCCATCCATGGATAAATTTTTTCTTTTCTGGAGGTAATTTTTCAGGTTTTTTCTTTGACATGATTCTTCGAACGTTGTCAGCCCCACCCAAACTAAAGCCAGCCATAACCTGGAAAATCTTCATAACTTGCTCTTGGTAGATGATACATCCATAGGTTGTCCCTAAAATAGGTTCAAGGCATGGGTCTTCATATTCTATCTTCTCAGGTTCTCTTTTACCCTTGATAAATTTTGGTATAAAGTCCATTGGGCCTGGTCTATATAGTGAGATACCTGCTATGATATCTTCAAGTGAAGATGGTTGCAAGTCCATCATGAACTTCTTCATACCACCGCTTTCAAGTTGGAAAACCGCTTCGGTATTTCCAGAACTTATAAGTTCAAACACTGCTGGGTCATCATAACTCATCTTTGTAAAGTCTATTTCCACTCCATGTATCTCTTTTATGTATTTGACAGCCTCGTGGATATCAGTTAGTGTTCGAAGCCCTAAAAAGTCGAATTTTAATAGTCCTAGATGCTCAAGTTCGTTCATATCAAACTGAGTGATTTCATCATCTCCACTCTTTGCCATTGGCACGTGGTCAAAAACGGGGTCAGGTGCAATCAATACCCCCGCCGCATGCATGGAAACGTTTCTTGGGACACCCTCGAGTTTGACCGCCATATCGATGACTCTTTTGACTTCAATATCATCATCGTACATGGCTCGAAGTTCGGGAATTAAAAATTTCTTGTCTTCATCTTTGCTTGTAAGACCAAAATAGTATCCAAGGACTGGTGGTTTCTTTAATGGCTTACGTGGAATCTCTTTTGTAATCTTATCCACTTCTGAGTATGGATATCGCAGCACCCTGGCAACGTCTTTTATCGCATTTTTGGCTTGCATATTACCAAATGTGACAATGTTTGAAACATGGTCTGAGCCATATCTTCTCTTGGCATATTCTATGACTTCCCTTCGTCTATCCATACAAAAGTCAACGTCAAAGTCGGGCATGGATACACGTTCTGGATTGATAAATCTATCAAAGAACAAATCATACTTCATTGGGTCTACCTGAGTTATCCCCGAGCAGTATGCAACCAAACTACCTGCTCCCGAGCCTCTGCCTGGTCCAACGGGTATGTCATTTTGTCTTGCAAAGTTTATATAATCCCAAACTATCAAGAAATACTCAACATAACCTAGTTTATGTATTGTGGTTAGTTCCATCTCAAGTCGGTCTTTATACTCCTCGGGAACTTCTTTGTAATTTCTATAAAGTCCCTCCCATGCAAGTCTTGACAAAAATTCAAAGGAAGACTCGCCAGTATCTGGCACATACTTTGGAATAAAGTTTTCGGTAGCCCCAAGTTGGTCCTCTTTTGGAACGAGGGCATTGCCACCCTCTGCTGACTCCCTTAGCGACTTGGTCTTTATAAAAACATTACACTTATCGGCGATTTCTATCGTCCTATCAAGTGCTTCCTCATACCCTGGAAAAGCCCCTTGCATTTCTTCATAGGTTTTAAGATAAAACTCTTGAGTTTCAAACTTCATCCTATCTGGGTCATCATAAGTCTTTCCAAGTTGCACACACATTAAGACATCTTGAAGTTCATAGTCCTCTTTATTCAAATAATGCACGTCATTTGTTGCAACAAGCGGAATATCAAGCCTACGGCTCATCTCAGTCAATTTTAATAATACCTCTTTTTCTTCGGGTATATTATGATTTTGAATTTCAAGATAAAAATCATCGCCAAACACTCTCTTATACCAAAGGGCATGCTTATCAGCCTCATCATACTGTCTTTTTAATATACACTGCGGAATATGTCCTGCAAGACAGGCAGAGAGGCAGATTATCCCTTCATGGTATTTTTCAAGCAGTTCGTAATCTATCCTTGGCTTGTAGTACATACCCTCTAAAAATGCAAAAGATGACAATTTTAAAAGATTTTGATATCCTGTATTGTTTTTGGCAAGAAGAATAAGATGCCCTGTGTCTTCACGGTTTGTCCTTGATTTTCTGTCATGACAAATATAAAACTCCTCACCTATTATCGGCTTTATCCCCTTTTGGACACAAGCCTCAAAGAATTTTATCACACCATACATATTCCCATGGTCGGTAATTGCTACAGCCCGCCACCCACGTTCTTTGACAATATCGACAAGTTTATCAATCCTTGCAAGACCATCAAGTAAACTAAATTCTGTATGAAGATGTAGATGCACAAATTCTTTCATATTTTCTCCTTTTAATCATCTTTAAGTAAATCAGCGATTTTTAATATTCTCCTAAATCTGTGGTTAAGACCGCTCTTAGTAAGTTTTATGGTGGAAAGTTTTAAAAGTTCATCCATACTTTCCTGAGGATTGGCAAGTCTTAAAACAGCCACTTCCTGCAAATCTTCTGGCAAACTTTCAAGTCCTATCTTCTTGTTGATAAAGTTTATTGCATGGATTTGCTTGATGCTTGCCTCAACGGTTTTGTTGATATTTGCATTGATACAGTTGACCTGTCTGTTGACTGTGTTACGTAAATCCCTTTTTGCCATCTCATCAGCAAGGTCGAGTACCGACTGCTCTGCTCCGACAAGTGCCAATAGGTCTTTTATCGCCTCGCTGTCCTTCAAGTAAAGCACAAATAGTTTTTTACGAGTTACAATCTTGCTTGTTATATTGAAATATTCAAGCAGACCTTGAAGCCCTTGCAAAAATTCCTGTTTATGTGATGAAAACTCCACATGATAACCTGTCGTTGGAAGTTGAGACCCAAGTTCAGAAAGCCTTATGCTTGAAGTTGCACACCCCACATAAGCACCCTTGATAAAATTTTTCTTTTCCTCATCATCCGCCACCAAATTACCATCAATCTCGCTCACAAAAGACAGTTCTCCGCTTGGCGGGATGAGAGAGCAGTCCTTCAATAGTTGTATAGATATATCTATAGGGAATTTTATCCTATAATATGTCGTTTTGTTGATTATATAATCATCTGAAATTTCAAGACTAAGTTGTCTTCCATAAAGTTTGTTTGTAAGATCGTTGACAAAAGTAAAAACCTCTTTGAAATCTGTAACAATATCAAGCCTAAGCCCCTCGCTATTTTTTGTTATAGTTCCACAAGCATGAAGTAGTCCCGACAAAAATGCGATGGCACAGTCTGCATCATCTATCTCCTTTTCTATAACTTGAAGTTTACTATCCTTTGCAAAACTCATATTCTACCTTTTACTGCCAAATTTTGGTAATTTGTCAATGTTTACTATCTGAGAAATAGGCAAACCAAGTCTAAATATCGTATCAAGTGCATTGTTGCACTCGCCCACTTTGTCAGGGCTGTGAGCATCCGAATTGACTATAAACTTAACCCCTTCGCTCGCCATTATCTCAAGTTCTTGGTCGGTGAAATTGATACGTTTTCCATTAAGTTCAATGAGTGTACCCTTTTCTTTGGCAAGCCTTGCCACAGCCAATGTATCGGTCGGACAACCATAATTCAAGTGAGTTATTACGTCAATTGGATACTTGTCAAGAGCCTTCAAAAAGGCAGTGGTGTTACGGTTCAATCGCTCCTTGCTTGGAGCATACGGCGAGCCAAACTTGTTTGCAAACAAAAATCTAAAATAATCTTTTTTGCTAGAAAACTTGACAAGTTTATGATATCCCATCAAAAGTATATCCAAAAATTCAAAATCTTGTTCTACTACGTCAACTTCGCCCGAAGAGGAAATGAGATTTGCCTCCACTCCTAACAGAATATCCACACCTGTAACCTCTTTGGCATTCAATATGTCCTCTTTTACTGATGGTATATCACGTCTTCGAACACCATATGCATAATGATTGAAGCCATGGTCGGTGATTGCAATCTGCTTAAGGCCTTTGTCTTGTGCGACAGATGCATTTTCAAGCACAGTGCCTTTGCCATGATTGTGACGTGAATATTTTGTATGTGTATGGTAATCTCCGAAAAGAATCATAAACCCTCCAAACGGTAAAACTTATAATCTATTATACAACATTTTAACAAAATGTCAAATAAAACAGGAAAGGCAATTTCAAAAAAAAGAGACTTGAATAAAAA
>ERZ1643249.1164-NODE-1164-length-26981-cov-25.513184_pt1 | contig 26981 bp, 18 predicted proteins | sample MGYA00579263_ERZ1643249 | MGnify/ENA primary metagenome ERZ1643249 (study PRJEB29033, sample SAMEA4952264) | chicken gut metagenome | biome: Broiler Chicken; feature: Gastrointestinal Tract; material: Caecum | place: Ireland | collected 2018 | study: Broiler...
GCAGGGCGGAGCCCCTCTTGCCCTGCCGATCTCTAAAGCCGACCGCTTAATATGGACCTGACCGGCCGGGAAATGCGGCCCTGCTGGCCGCAGAAAGTGGCTGTTTGCAAATATCAATAATGAATCTTTTTGGAATTCAAATACATTTATTTTTTCATTAGCTGTAAGAAAAATTCCACAATAATTCTCACAATCTACAATTGCCTTGAACGAAATACTTCTTTCCGTAATATCGCTTTACAATTCACATTATATATTTGTCTCACAATCATCATACAGTAATTTTCCGGATTCTTATCGTAGGCATATTTTATCTGAATAATGCTCTTTAAGTTAATGGATTAAATTTTCATTATTTCTGAGAAGTGCTTATAATAAAAGCCATTCTTATAAATTAGATTCTATCATAGAAGAGCCTTGCAATTATATGTTTTATCTAAATATGTAATTCTTTTCCAGCCACTCTATAGCGTCATTTAGCCAGATATGTCTTTCAACTATTTTTCCGTTCCTTATCATATAATTAATATAGGCATAAGCTGCATGACATAAAGAGCTTTCTAAAGCCCTAGAAACTTCATCGTATAACTCGAATATCTCTTCTGTGTCCCAAGAAAGCTTATCCGCAACAAATAATGCCAAATCATATTTTGAAGGATTTGATTTTAACGTTGTATGACATCCGATAGCTGTAAGAATATTAAAATCTTTTATTTCTAAACTCTCATATGCAAAAATTGCCGAACACCTCTGATGCAATAAAAACGGCATCTTCCTTTCAGAGTTATCAACAAAAAAGTTTTTTTCTATAAAATAATCCAAAATAATACTTGGTTCAAATATCTGGGAAATATCATGACAATATGATGCTATAGCACATTTTTCTCTGCACAATCCATATTGCTTCGCAATTTTAACACAGTTGTCAGCCACCAATTTGGAATGCTCGTATATATCCATTGCTCCTTTTTTTTTAAAAACAAGTTCAATTTTTCTATAAATATCCATATCCTTAATACTACACATATACTTAAATAATTCATTATCAACTTCTTCCAAAAACATATGCTCCTCCGTATAAAAAAGGTATTCCAAAAGAAAAGCATTTATAAATAAATTAGAATGCACTGTCTTTAATCCACTGCACTTTTGCTTGCTTTTACTTTTGCAATACCTGTATGAAATTTATGCATTAGGTTTAAAAATTTTCAATCGCTTTCTAGAAACAAATTTTATGTTAATTTCGCCATATGTATTCTTTTGTACCGGGTTATTGAAATAGGTACCCTTTATTTTATTTTCATCAGCCAAAACAAAAAGTTCCATAACACCAATATGTCTACGCAAACCTGCGTCTCTATTAATAATAGGGTTGTTATCATATATACACAAAACTTTTGGTGGACCTCCCTCTTCATCTAAAACTGTATCAGCAATTACACTATGAGTAATCGCATTCTCATCATAATACCAGACAGCAGTTCTAGTAAGTGTTTGACTAAATTCTATCACGATTTTATGTTTCTTTTTATGCTGTGTATACGTTGACAATAATGTTCCTTCCCACCTGCCTTCTATATATGGTAAATCTATAGAGAATAGCTTTCTTATCAAGCTAAGTTTCCATATATATTTGTTGAATATATTAATACCCACTATTGCAGGACCTACCGCAAAAAAGCATGCATCTATAATATTTGTTGCTCTAATACCACTCTTGATTGTTATTCCTTGATTCCCTAAAACAAATATATTTTTTATTACAAACACTATTATAACCGTAAGAACATAAATGTATAAATATATTTTTATATATTTCTTAATTGGGGACTTCATATTTCATACCCTTTAAAATATTCAATATCTTTAGATATAGTAGTATCTGTAATATCTTCTGGTTTAATATCACAGTACTTCATAATTTGTTTTTCAATTATGCCCGCACAATATATTAATCTATCTGTTTTAGGATTATTCATGCTACTCCCAGGTTTATCTTTATATCTTGCTTTTGCTTCATTTAGTCGTCCAAGCAAAGACATAACACCATCTGGTGCGACTCTTTGATCACAATATGCTCCGATTTTTGTTTCAAACGAGTCTTCTTCCATAATATTGTCATTATTAATAAATATTTTATCATTCATCAATTTTAATTCATATTCACTTAATCCTAACTCTTTTGCTATTGTCAACGAAACTTCATGATCATTTTTCCCATATAAATCAAAATACTTTTTCCTTATAGACTGGAACGTAGGGTCTGAAAATTCTTCCTTTGGTATTTTTACTATATTTCCCATATCATGCAAAAGCAACACTCGGTACAATGATTGAATATTTAATTTTTTTCCTCTCCAATTATCCACTATTCTTTTACTACACGCTGTCACTCTTAACATATGCATCTGCAAATTCTCTGGAATTCCATATTCTTCATAAATCACTAAAATGTTTTTCATAACCATACTCCTCATAGTAAGCCTATATCCTAGATATATAAGATCTAAGGCTTTTTGGGGTATAAAGAGACGTACGTCTGGAGGTTTCATCCATGATTTCCATCCTTTATACAGTTTACATGCCACTGCTCTTTCCAACAACTCCAGTACATTTATAATAGAATCAACAAAAACATTTCATAGGGTACTTCTGTTACTCTCCTTGTAAATTGATCTGTGCACATCATTATAGTTCAAATGCTGATATATGTTGAATCTACTCTTGTGTTTTCAATAATCATAATAATTTTTGTTAATAAGTTTCCACCCTCCTTTTTCATGAGCCACAGTACTTATACTACATTTCTCAACTTTTATATACTTTCTGTCGTGAATCCAGTCCAAATCTTCTAATTGATGAAACAGCGCCATTATAACACCACCATGAGTTATCAAGGCCACATTTTCATCCTCATTTATACTTTGTTGCAATTTTACAAATGCTTGTATTATCCTCTCATAAAATTCTCTTGGACTTTCACCTTCTGGATAATGCTGATCTATCTCCATCTTTTCAATATAAAAATCCGGGTACTTTTCATCACTTTGAGTCCTACTCATACCGGACAGCAAACCACTATTAATTTCTCTCCATTCACAACAGTATTCTATTGGAATTTTTAAATATTCATTTACTATATCTGCTGTTTCTCTAGCTCTAGGCAAGTCACTAGTAACTATTCGATCAATATCATAAGATAATAAAATTTCCCCTAAATGATGTGCCTGTCCTCTTCCGATTTCTGTCAACCCATTGCTACTCCATCCACCCCTATAATTGGGTAAATCTTGAGCATGTCTAATAATTAATATACTCATTTCTACTTCCTCATTACTATTGGACGCGCTTGTAAAATATATAAATTATCTTTATATATTCCCCACTCAATATCTACAGATCGATTCCAAATTTTCTCTATTTTCAAAAACTTATCAATCAAATTATTTAATTGCAAATTAGATAAGCACTCTCCCATCGTATTTGAAATCTCTCTTATTTCATCTCTATCTTTGTCATAAATTATCCTACTCATTTTTCCAAGCCCTTCGGTAACTTTGTTTTGACTACCTTTGCAGATCTCTATTGTTACATAATTTTTACTATTTAATCTACCGTCTCCAGTTATTGTCACTCCACAAAATTCGAAAGGCAACATTTCTTGAAGTATTATACTTCCCAAATAGCCTTTAACAGCATTTTCATTTATAAACTTACTTATACCTTCTAAAAGATCACTTTTATTGATATTTGCAATAGAAGAAAACCTTCCCACATTAGACTCATTAATAGTATCTTCATTTATGGCACTACTTCTAAGTATATACTTTTTATTATCTCTTAAGTCCAACCCACACATAGATAATCTTTGTTTAACCTTTTCCATTTCACAACGTTCGAGCTCTGTTTTTATATCTAAATAGTTCAGAATAGAAAAATTTGGCACACTAAAATTATTTTTCTTTAAAGTTTGTAAGTTCTTAGCTTTTTCTCCAATATCATACTCTTCTTCCTTTTCACTATTATTGAGAATCTTCACTTCACCATTATACGCATTAACTTCCAAGTTCGTACCATCCTGTATTCTCATTAGCCCCTTGATCCCGACAATAGCAGGAATCCCCTGCTCTCTACAATATAATGCCACATGGCTTGTAGCGCCTCCCTGTACAGTTAACACAGCACCTGCACGCCTAATTATATCGAATATATCTGGATCTGCTGAATCACTTATGATTATATCGCCATTCTGAAATTTCACCATATCTTGACGTCTATTAACAATCACACTTTTCCCTACTTTAACCCCTTTCGAAACAGGATAACCCGATAATTCATTTACACTCAAACTTTCATTTTTCCACTTATCTTCAAGCTTACTCCGTATTAAATCAATCTCTTTCTTATCTGTTACTATAAATTCTTTACCATTACAACAGGCATAGACACATTCATTAATTCGAGATTTTATTTCTTCTTTTCTTAATGAGCCATTCTCCAAATATTCCAAAATTTCCTCTGGAAGCATACATCTAACAAATTCTTCTCTCTCTTGCATTCGAAAAGCGATTTCCGAAATAATCATATCAAGAAAATAAAAATTACGAATTTGATAATATTTCCTATATAGTTTTGTTATAGCTAATCTAGGATATAAATTAAATAATCTTTGCATATTGTCGGGAATATTATTTTCTTCCATGAATTGTTTCTTTTTTTCTAATTCATTTTCATTTGAGCAAAAAATTTTATAATCCTCATTGATAATCTTTAACAATATATCTTCAAAATTTAATACTCGTTTCATACCATACCCGTGGTATTCTAAATATTTCCATTTATCTAAATAAGCATTAATTTCTCGCCTAACACTAATAGGTAATTTTAATCGTAAGTTACGTACAGAAGCATTCTTTAATAATTCCTCCGGAATCATCCGTACGATATTTTGTAGATCTTCATCGGCTTGTTGAAAAATACTTCTCTCGTTTGTCGTAGTCATCAATAAGAATTCTTCATAAACATCATTTTTGCTCAGAACACTTTTTAGATAATCCATTAAATAGTTTGTAAAATAATTTACTCCTCTATCTAAAACCTCAGGTATTCTAGCATATTCATATAATGCCAATGTAGCTTCCAACTGTGTTTTATATAGCTTTCTTATTGTATTATTATCTTGCTTTTTTAAATAAACCTGCGTAATCTCTTCTTCATCAAATACTTGGTATAATATATCCGTTTTCTTAACTATGTTATCCAAAATTTGTTCAAACCAAAGCGGATCTTCTAGAATTTTATTCGTTAGTCTTTTTGCAATCTCTATGCATTCTCTTTCCTCAAGGAAATATTCTTCGTTGAAATCTTCATATATTGCAATAAAAGATGAATACCCCAAAAAAATATGTCCTATATTTTTATCTAATGACATCCTTAAATACGATGTTGAAAAATGCATATCTTCATCCAGATTTACACCACACGATATCCATTTTTTTCCTTCTAAATACTGCTTCATTTACTGTTTCCTCCTAAATGTAATTCAAAGAATATCATCGCCACTATAAATTTGTTTTTCTACCAACAAGTATACTTATATAACTTTGTCCTTCGCAGTAATCGAATAAATTTATTACATTTTTCACTTCAATTTTATATACCAAAAAAAGCAGGCAATAAAACTTATGTCATTCATTAAATGACAAAGTTATTACCTGCTTCAATATTCCACCACAAATTAATTATACCATATTTTTCTATTAATCTCAAAAAATTTACACAAAAAACACTTTTATCCTACACTGTATACTACGTTCTTTTTGTCTGGGTTTTCCCACAGCATTAACATGAAACACATAGCTTTATCTTGATACTATTTATAATTTTCGGCACCACTTAAAAAGTGGCAATAGCCATTTTACAGGCTTTACACACAATACACATCTATTTTTGATAATGTGTTCTATGTAGAACCAGCGTAAAATAGCTATTTTAACACCGTTTACATATGTAGATAATGTATGACTTTTTGATTATCAATGGCGTAATAAAATGCATTGCTACAATAATTCTTTTGGTAATTCTTTAGGAGCTTTTCTTCTAATAATTTTATAAAACCCGGGCTTTTTCCCATCCTCTTCATAATTTTGAATCCATCTCTTCTTTTTAAATGCCTCCAGGATTTTCTTACTAATCGGGCTGATTTCAAATCTAGGCCGGCTGCGGTTATCGAAAATTTTAATAAAATCATCGAACCCCCATTCCGCCAGTACAGGCTTTACATATTCCATGTCTAAGTCGGACAGCATTGCTATCAGCAAGTCAATTCTACTCTCAATATTCAGTTCCCTAGAGTACAGCAATCTGTTCTTCAATTGAGAAGAGACATTCTGGGGATCCGCTATTATGTCGGAGATATATGCTAATGCTAAAGCATATATCTTAGCCTGCATTTCTTTATCCCAATTATCATATGACTGCAGCAATTCCGGTAAATCGGATTTCAAAAAATTATTTTCAAGAATGTATATACATACTTTAGTTGAATAGTGCTCGTTGATTATAGAAATTGCCTGATTTGTAAAGGACATAAGTTGGATTTTTATCTCATCACTAACCTTCCATTTCAGCACTTCTAATAATTCTTGAAGAGAAAAAATCTCATTGTCCATAATATCCACATACTGCTCGATATTTCCATTGATAAAGTTTAGTACATGATCCGGGTATTTATCACGCATAAATACCAAATTTTCTTTTGTCATTTGAATGACATGTATCTTTATAAGAATATCTATCTTTTCGTCTGAGATTCCTGATTCAGTAAACTTATTAATACTAAACATAAACGACAATAGAAGTCGCGCATATTTAGCATTATCAATATCATTACATGATATGAAACTTATAAACAATTGCTCTTTGGATTCCTCTGCACAATTATAATCTGAAAAATCAAGAATCATATCGTGGCGATTGATAAAAGAGATCAAAGTATGATCTATCTCTCTTCCTTTCTGCTTTTCAAAGTAAGCAAAAATGTTTTCCTCTGAATAGTGCACCGAATCATTATCTAATAATCTTCCCCATAAAGATGAATCTTCAACTTGTACTATCTGAGAAATAACAGTGTCCAAACACTGAATATATTTCTCTTTTTGTTCTTTTGTAATATCAGACTTGTTTAATATAGTTACTGCAGCCGTCTCATCATCCATAATGCAGCCTTCACACATTTGCAACATCACGTCAATGTATTGTGCCATATTCTTTTCAATATATTGAGCGATTGCAGAATCTGATATGGAACATAAAATCGAATAATTTTTATGCAGTATCGCCTCCTGATCTTCTATACCACACATTTTGCACAACATAAGCTGAATATTTTCGCTATTTATCACATATAGCGACTCCTCATAGATGCTTTGAAATAAAGCCATATTAGACTTTTCATAGTCAATACCTTTAAATCTCACTTCCAAGAGTCTAAATCCAGCAACCAGTTTTTCAATATCCACATCATCATTAATCGAAAGATAGTTCCGCTCATTTGATATATAGTCGCTAATGACATTATCCTGATTCATCAAGCGGATTGTATCGCTGTCCGAATAATACAGCGTGTAAACAGAATATTTCCATATCTGTTTCTCTGATAAATTTTTTTCATCAAGCGCTTCTGCCAACATCTCTGGCCATCTGATATTAAGATTTCGAACAAGCTCAGGTAACGCTGTTCGAGTGTCAAAAAAAGTCCCGACAAACTCATAATTCTTTGTGTTTTTAAGCTGATTTATAAATCTATTTAAGTATTCCACTTTATCCGGAGTCTTTAATAGATAAGCAAATAAATCAAAATTTAAGGCTTCTTCTTGATCAAAATCCACGATTTTGAGCCTTGAAACCACTAATTTAGGATTTTTCAATCGGTATGTATGCTCTTTCGCCCTGCTGTCTGAAATACTACGCAAGAAAATTTTATCCACACGGCTCAGACTATTCTCATAAAAGTATGTCATATAATCGCTATAGGTTTCATCAATATACCCATGGCGGATAAGATATTTTAAGAGATCGAAATACTCGCTGCTTTTTATTTCCTTAAATTCTCTAACGACCCCGATTTCATTTGTACTTGTAGTACTGAAAATTCTATTTATATTATTACGATTAATCAATTCATAAAGCTGTTGATTCCTTAAAGTGTTTTTCTTCTCTTCCAACTCATATATTTGATCTTCTAATTGTGAAATATTTCCTGCTAATTTATCTTCTAAACTTTTCTTACGTCGGACATATTCTTCTCGTTTTGATCCATTTAAATAACCTAATATAAAGCTAGATAAATTATTATCATCTTTTGATTCCCAGTTGTAACCTCTTAAATACTTATCTGCTATAGCTGCACTTAACTCTCTGGTTGATATAAGATGCTCATCATTTAAGCACTTTATCTTTTTTTGTATTTCCTCAATTTGGTTTTCTATTTCTTCTATTTCATCTGCTATAAACTCATCCTTTTTATTGAAAAGAGTAAATACAAACCCCTGATTCAACTGTAGTTCACTAAAATCACGTGGGAATAAATTTTTATATGTAATCATAGCAAGCATTTTATTACAATCCAATTCAGTCGTATTTATACGGTTATAATAAATCACAAATTCATTATAAATATTTTTTAGCAGGCGCATATCATCAATATATAATGATAACCCCTGTAAAAAATTATTATCAAAGAGTTGCAAGATCCCTCCTTTTTTCAAGAGATCAAGAAATTGATCATAGGAATTAGAGCTGTCCAAAACAGGTACAACAGGAATGATATAATCGAAAAACTTCGTTCTATCTTTTGATACAAAAATGTCATCACGCAGCAAATAGAAAAAACGAATAATTTTTTTATTATCCTTTCGTAGCCAGATATTCAAACGAAATTTTTTATTATTATCCTTTTGTAGTCGGATATTCACAAGAGTATTTACCTCTCGTAGTCGCTCAAATATGCTATTTACATTAAAGCGGTCCATATCTTCAAAAACAATCGCATCAACCTCTGCATTCTCAAACAAATACAACACTTCATTGAGATATTTGTCAAAATATGAATCATTGCTCTCTTCAAATATCTCGATCTCATTTCCCTGAAAATTCAATTTACGGAATACATTTTTATTCTTCTGTATTTTTACCACTCCATAAATTACGATTCCTAATAATATGGTCAAGATAATTCCACTAATCAGCAGGCTATATTGACTAATGGTATACGATAAAATCGTTTTCAATATATTGTCCGGCAGTGATAACACATAATTTCCCCAGGATTTAAAAAAAACGAAATATAGTATCATAAGCACTAACATAAGTATTATTACTGTGCTTTTCGCAATATCTAATCGCTTAATTTTTCTCTTAACTCTAAAATTAGTTTGAGAAATTTTATCAGAAGGTATCTGGTGTATCAGTTGATTCAATATTTTTCCCTCTAATACAGATTCTTTAACCCTTCCCTTTTCCTCATGATCCTTTTGGTCAGCATACTCTGTTTCTTCTTCTAAATCCGGAGATTGAAAATGTGCAAGAGATATATGTAAAAACTTCAACTCGCTATGTTTCTTCTTATATGATTCCAAAACGCTGCTTTTACCTGCACTATATGCACCCGAAATAGCTACGTTCTTTATATCCTGATTCTCAAATACATAATTGATTGCATCTTCATATACTTTCAGCTCAATATCATTAATTGGTGTTAATCGTTCAAAATGATATTCATCTTTTGCCATACGCCACTCCCTCTAGTACAGTTATATTGTTATTACTTTTCCGCTGGCTTCAAAACTATATATGACCTACTACCCGCTCTTTCAAATAAATCTTCCCAGAATTTATATCCAGAATTTTCTGATTATATAAATTATCAACAGCGGTTCTAATCTCGGATTCTGCTGTGGCTTGTCCACTATACTCTTGGTACCATGTTGAAAACTCTTTAACAAGTAAATCTTCATCCATGCCAATCTCATAACCATTTCTTATATGGAGAAAATAAACCATATATGCCTCAGTTTTACCTATAGCTCTCCCTGTTGACTTCTGTACAAAAAAGGCTGCAACAATTACCAATTGCAGATAATTAAAAATATTCTCAGGATGACTAATAGCAGCCACCAGTTCCAGCCCTGCAGCTATTGCTTTCTTCAGGTCCAATCTGACATTTCCTAATTTATAGGAAACAGCATCATTTCCCAGAAAAATCATTCCTTTTCTATCATCATCTGGGATTACCATAATATAACGATCTACAATACTGGCACCGGTTTTTTCATCCATTCCCAGCTCTGCAGATGCCTTCATTAATTTCGTTTTCAATTCATCATCAAACTCTATCGCTTCCTGCCTTGTCATTCCCTGGCTCCTCTCATCATATTTCTTTTATCCATATGTATAATCTTATCCAATTTTCCTCTTTCCATCTTTAAAAGCAATTGATCTTTATATTCATCGTACACATCCAGAAATCCGCCATACAGATGATTGCCTTCTACAGTGTCCAACTCATACTCGTCCTTATCCACAACTGCAAACAGCCGATTCTTTCTTTCAATTGGCAGTGGATGCTCCGGATCATAAAACCAGGACTTGTATAATACTCTGTCCGTATAATAATATAAATCAAAAAAATCCATATACATCATAGGAGCAAGATACGTATACTTCTCCAGTATTTTATTTTCGCCACTGTTTTCCATCATGATTTTAAGAACAATATGGTATGCGATCATATCAGCGTCGAATTCTTCTTTTTCCGGATGTTTCTCAGAATAGTGTTTTCCAATATCAGCCAGATAAGCATGTGCTACTTCGTGGGCCAGACTAAAGACAACAATTGTCCAATAGCAGTCTTCTGCCAGCTGCAGAATCTGTACATCACCGGTTACAAGATGAAGAAGGACATCATTTGCATATTGTCCTTGCATATTTCCGAAAATACAAACCTCATTCATTAAAAACAATGTATATCGAAAACATTCACTGTAGACATCTAGATTATCAAAATCCTTAGACCACTTAAACATAACCAGCAAAAAGGATATGACCGTCGATTCAAAAAGCTCGTCTATATGGATAAATGCCGGATTCTCTTTATCATCATATATGTAGCTGTTAATGGTGTGCTGGTATCGATTGCTCAATGTAATATCATCAACTTTATAGCCATATTCCTTTTCAAAATACTGCTTAACCAGCTCAAACATTCTGGAAAGATTATAGTGTTGCATATTATTTCTAAGCTGCTCTTCTGTAAAAAAATCAGGGAAATATTGCAGCATTCTTTTTATACCTCTTTCATCATCTTTTACAGTACCGCCACCAAACTTGAACAAATCATATAATTGTGGCACCATAAATTTTTCAACAAAAGGTATGTGCTTCTCGTTATTAGATATTTTTCTATCTGGGTAATCCACTTTTTATTTCTCCCTATATTTCCTTTATCGCTAATATACAGCCTTTGGATTTTCCTATGATAACTGTTATTGTATTCAAGTCCACATCTCATCTTTCTAATGTAGGATAATATATTCGTCTAAATACAATATTTAACACCTCATCATTTAACTAGAGAAATAAAAATCGAGGGGATTTTTTTCTTAATCTCTTCTAAGTTTTCGACTTCCACCTTTTCTTCAACGCCGGAATACCGTGCCATATCTTTTGCATACCTCATATTCTCCTTTGAAACCGCAAGTATTAATCTTTTTATATTTCTAGGAATATGAATATCATTATAATCTAAAATTAAATCCGCCCCTATTTTTAACTCTTGTAATTGCGGTAAATTATCAAATTCCTCTATATGGAGTTCCATCTGAGGGTTTAATGGTATTATTGTTATCTTTTTACAATTTTCTAAAAATACAAGATCTTTTCCATAAATAATTTCTCTACCATCTGTAACATAATAAAATTCTGTTATGGTTTTAATATTAGGATATTTATTAAAATAGTATATAGAAAACTCTTTTTTGTTATTAATTACATATAATCTTTTAAGATTATTAAAATTTTTTATAATATCCGGAGCCTCACATATACCTATAATACTTAAAGTTGATATGTCTTCGAATATTCTCGCAATACTAGTTTTAATCCTTCCACAATTCACAATATGTAAACCATCTATCTTTTTTCTTTGTAATTCTTCAAGATCTTCATTTGCCAAAGAATTTAACATATTTAACATTATGCTATGAAGACTTACATTTTCATCACAGATATTCGTAATGTATTGTTTAACAATTTGAGGGATTTCATATTCTGCTAATTCTTGTGATGAGAATTCTTCATAAATTTCTCCCATTTCTTTCAATTCATTAATTGTAAGTTTATGATCATAATAACTTTTTGATACTTCCAAAGCTTTAACAGAATTAATCCTGCTTAATATTTTCAAACATATAATTCGTTCTTTTTCATCATACAATCCTGTATTTTCTAAAAATTGTATTGCTAAGTCACCAGCTGCTGCTATCTCTTCTATTTCTTCTATTTGGGGTGGCATCATTTTTTCAATTCTTCTCTGTACTTTCTCCCTTAGTTCGTCCTCTACTTCTACTGCACCATTAATATAAGATGCTGCCATAAATAAATACTTCTTTTCCTCTTGGTTTTCTTTTCCTTTTTTCAATGTTTCAGTTATGATGTCAGTAGCAATTTCCTTTTTTGCAAACCCTATACATACACCAATGGTCTCTTGCCATACAGATTGCCCGATTTTTTCTTTAACAACTCCCCAATCTTCTTCTCTACTCATAGCATACGCTGTTAAATACTCTTGAAATGTTCTGTGGATGAAATCAATTTTATTTTTTTCAGGTTCTCTTAGCAACCCGCATCTTTCTAATAAATATTGTAAAACAACTTGTTTCGTTATTTTACCTCTCAGTATATTCATACCACTTGCCGAACGTCCAATTTCATCTTCTGCTTGCGTTTTATTTACTTCAACATAGTTATTTCTCATCATCCAATATGCCAATTTTGCAAGTAATAATTTTTTTTGTTCATAATTTATATTCAAATTATTTAAAGGAACACTTTTCTCTTTATCTCGTCTATCAATAAGCATCTTACAACATTCTTCGTAAAGTTCGCGTTTATTGGATGGCAAATTCATTTCGTTTCTATAACTCAACGCACAAATCATGGCACATAAAAGAGGAACTGATGCAAGCCTGAAAAGAGAATCAGACATTCTAATTTTTTTGTCAAGTTCTTCTGCCATGTGTAATGCTTTATCCGTATCAATTTTTAATTGTTCTTCTAGTACTGCTTTATGCCAATAAAATAGAAATCTTTTAATTCTACTTCGGTTCATCGGTTGAATTTTAACTTCTAATATATCATCAAAAAAAGTTTCTTTTTCAACAGATGGTCTCGCTGTAAAGATCTTTTTACATCTATCTCTCGGATCTATTGATTCTATCCATTCAAAAACTTTTTCTCGTTCATTTTCATTAATTTCATCAAAGCCATCAATTAAAAAAACAAATCTTCCAGATTTTACTAACCTTTCAATCCACCCTTCTGGCATTTTATATGATGAATCTTTCATAATAGAATTAAAATACTCAACTAAAGACAACTTTGAACAATCTACTTGACGCAGTTTGATTAATACTGGAATAGGATTTTTTAAACCTAATATTTCCTTACTTTTTTCTGCTGTTTTTACCGCAATCCATTGAAGTAGTGTCGTTTTCCCTAATCCTGCTTCTCCAGATAGCCATATCTTCTTATGCTTTCTAAATATTTCTCGCAACTTAATCTGTCTATCATAATATTCGTCATATATTTCTAATTCTACATATGCAATAGACAATTGATATTTTTTATACTCTCTTTCTAAACTACCTGCTCCAAATAAATACACATAATCATTTTGACTAATAATTTTACTTCTATATTGGTGCTCATAATTAGCTACCATCTGATTTTTGTTCGAAACAAAAGAATCTAATTTATCCATAGTTTCGATTAAATTTTCTATTTTTTCGACCAGTTCATCCATTTTTAAATTTAGCCGTTTTATACCCTCTTGACTAAATTCAGGAAACTTTATGTAGGCATTTACCAGAAAGTGCGTTGTATGATCCAATAACCTTTCATATAGTTGTATCTCATTTGGATCTAACAGCGTCTCAAAATTATCGCTACAATCAATCAACTCCTGTTTTATTTTTTCTTCACTAATATTTTTTTCCAGTAATTTACATATTGTCAGATTAGCATTTTTATATGACTGAACAATATTTTCAATTATAAAATCTGCTCGCCCTGATTTTATCGAAGTTTTTTCTAATATCTTTTTACATGAAGCTGCAACATCATCAGATATTTTTTCGAAATTTCTTTCAATATCTCTTGCTTCAAACTCATCTAGAGAAAAACTTGTTAACATATCAACTATATCATCAAAGCTTTCTCTATCCTTATCTTGTAACTTACTTCTAAAAAGAAGCTTAATAATTACCGCACCTAACTGTATCAACTTTCCCATCATTTATTTTCTCCTTTTTTTCAATTATACAGCATTCTTATGTAGAAATCAGTATATTTCACACCTATCCACCGCTTATTCTTATACTTTAATACATGATGTATCAAGTCAGCGATTTTACCCAAAAGCAACCAATAAAGTGCCCCTAGTTTATTCAAACTTGAAGGATGTTCAATGAAATTCTCCCCTAAACGGAATTTCCAGAAAATGTATAATAAAACCATCCAGGCCACTTTTTTACATCTGTACTGAACAGTATATCCAATCCTGAATGTGCAATAAAGTCTATCTTAAAACTTTTCATAGACAAGATTTTTTTAATATTATAAAATAGTATATATAATCTACCGCTCAAAAAGAATATGTGTTAATTAATTCATAATATTTATTTGATACTAAATATTTAAATTGGAGTTGATTTTATGTGTATTTATTTAGGTGATGAAGAAAGCTTAACGTATCACAATCGAGAACATATTTTTCCAGCTGGTTTAGGCGGAGTTCAAATGTTACCTTCAGGATATGTTTCTGATCAGGCAAATGCTTTATTTTCGCCTTTGGAACTACAGTTAATGCACAATTCCACTATATCAATAAATAGAGCAATGGAGGGTCCCGGCAAAAGAGGTAGCCTCAATCCTAAACATGCCACAGAAAGTGAAATATACAAATACACAACAGAAGATGGGATGATTGAATTGGCATATATTAAATCTGGAATTCCAAATTCTATTCCCCAATTGCATATTTATTTGCAAAACGGTGATTTACAATTCATTACGCCTAAAACCGAAATAGATTACGTTGAATCATTTAATTCGTTTTCTCAGGCTATGAAAAACTTTTCAAATCGATTTGTGTCCATTAAAATCAATGAATTAAAGGACACTAAAATTATTATTGGATACTGGAAAAAGAAATATTATATAGCCTTTAGCGATATGATCCATATTGGAAATTATCTACCTAAAATTAATAGGATTTTCCAAAACAGTGCCATTAAAAATGTAAAATCTCACAATACACATGGAACTTTTGAAATCCCTATTAAAGAAGATAGTGCAACATATAGGGTTTACGCTAAAATAGCATTTAATTCTCTTGCATATTTAAAAGGACTAGACTATGTTATGGATTCCCGATTTAATAAAATCAGAGACGCAATTATAGGAAAAACTAATATAACAAATCTGGTATCTCCCCCTATAAGTTCCCCCAAAATTTTTCCTCCTTCCGCTCATGTGTGCATTTTCAATAACGTTAATAATAAATTAATTGGCTATGTATGTTTATACCAAGCATTCTCATTTGCATTTGAAATGTCCACATGGGATACAGCTAGGGATCACTCTTCTATGCCTTTAGGATATATTTGTGATTGGCAAAACAAAAAAGAGTACAGTATAGAATACTGGATAAAACATATAGCTAATAATCAAATCTAATAAATAGAAACAAAAAATTAAAGTAGAATCTTCCTCTTAAATGTAAAGGCTCCATTTGGAGCCTTTCATCCTTATATTTGATAATATGTCAATAATGCAAACTAATTTGTCACAGAAAAGCACATAATTTTTTGTAGCTATCCACTCTTCCACACAAGCAGGGCGCGTTTTTACATTTCTATTGTCTTAATTCTATTAGTATTCTCTTAACTTTCTAGTACTATTGGCCATATATTATCTATTTTTTTCTTTCACCAAACTAATATATTGGCGTAAAATTGTTCTTACCCTCATTTTAGCATATCGGCTTGCTTTTATCCCAAAAACATACGACGATACAAAACAATAGAATAAAACCAATATTATTAGGCCAACATCATAAGTTGTATCTATCACATCTACTTTATATAATTTATTAACTATATTATCCCAGGCTGAAGATAATACCATAACGATAAGAATCCCCAAATTACATACAATAAAATCCCGACTCATACAATAAATTGCATCCAGTCTGTCAGCCTTATCCATTTTCCCTTGATTTTCTAGTTTCGCTTTACACTCAAAAAAAGTTACCTTGCAATCTTCTTCATTTAAAATTTCTTTTTACGGTCCATCTTTCTGCTTTCCTACCGTTTTATAGACAAGATCTTCTATATCTTTAATTTCTTTCTTTCCAAATTCAGAATCAGATAAGAATTTCTTTGATGCACTATATCTCCACAATTTCCATTTTTTATCTGCTAATGAGCCCACTTCTTGTATTAGACTTCCTAAAATGTAGCTGAATACAACAAAAAGAATCACAAAAACAGTTCCTGAGTCAGGCACATAAAACACATCTAATATAGGCAAATCTATAACAATCATAGCCCCCAGAAAAAACATTCCTGGAATCAGTATGCCAAAAAAATCATATAATCCCATTTTATCAAATAAATTGTCCATTGCATCCCCCTCTGGCCATTTCATTTGGCAAACTCTGTAATATGCCATTATAATATTCTACCGAAAATATTATCTCCGGACTCCCTATTATCCGTGTCTACCCGACGTGCTTTGTTTATCCTTCAACGCCAGATGTAGCAATACATAGCTTCCTAACACGGGAGCCCGCTCTTTATGATAATTTCGAAAGGAATTTTTCCAAAATGCCATTCCATTGATTTATTCTCGAAACACTCTTTAATAAACGCTCTCTATAATGTGACTCATCAATATCTAAAACTTCAAACATTATTTTTCGGTATAATAAACTCATTTTCATTATATAAAGAAGCGACTCATTTCCATTAAAATATACGCCGCTCTGTTTACGTTTAATATGCATGATTCTAACTCTGCTATTTACCAATGCTGAAAGAAACTGTTCGTAATTTCCCGACAGTTCACTTTTAAATATATCCTCACCATATTTTGTAATCAATGCGTCTATGCAGTTTTTTAATGATGTACCACGACTCCCCGGCGAAAGAGAAGAAAAAAACTTAGTATGTTCTTTTACTATTTCAATAAGCGGTTCCGCTAATTCGATTAGGAAAGCACATTTAACATCTGTGGTGATTTTACTATCACTCATAAAATAAAGATACACTTGATGTACTACATCCAATTCATGGATTAGGTTTACCCCTTTTGCAAACAATTCAGCTGTAAGAGTTTTATCGAACTCTATCAATCTATCCACACTATAGCTACAAAAATCAGCAGATATAAAATAAGACAATCTGGTCTGAAGCAAATTATTCCTGTATGAATTTAATAGTTCTGCATCTACAGTATCAGAATCAGAAAAACTCATTTCTTTTAAAGGAATAAACGCGCCGTCAAAAAGCATCAGCAATCTTTCAATGCGTGTTAAAACTGCATATAAATCATACACTACTACGTCTTCATGTGCTACTATAGTAATTTTTCTAACTCCAAACTGTTCTATTTTTATATGAAATTGTTTTTCTCCAATTGTATCAAACTCAAGGATACGTGGACCATCCAGTATTAAATTGTCCGCTTCAAAAACAGCAGTAAGCAATTTACATTTGGCTATTTGTTCCATGTTCTTTTTCCTTTCAAATACTTTTCCCAAAAGCGTTTTTAAAGAATTATCGGTCCCACTCTTTTCATCCATTAATAACACCTGAGCAAAAAGGCAGCTATTATATGAACATTATTAAATATCTTCGTTTGAGTACATCCTTTCTGGGAGCGCTTTCCAAAAAGCAACCAATGCATCATAGTATTTTATAAAATCTTGTTCTTGTATTTTTAAAGTTGATTCAAGTAGTGATGTATGATACATAGACATCAAATCATATTTTTCTCCACAAATATCCTGTGTAAAATAGTCTGGCCTTAGTTTTCGCAACTTTTGCTCAGAATCACCTTCCGCATGCTTTAACACATTAACCAGTAATCTCAACTCTCTAATTTCATCCCAGGATTCCATCTGCTCAAACGTTTGCTGATGTTCTTTAAAAACAGCCTTTGCAAAGCCATAACCTTTTTGCATATCGGAAGCCTCATAAGTAATCCCATCTCGTTTAGCTTCATCAATGACAAATGAACATATTTGCTGTTCCCACACTTGGCATAGACATTCAATCCACATCCCAATATTTCGATAATGCATCAGTGAAATCATTTCATATCTCTCTATCGCTTTATCCTGAACAAATTCAACATAGTCACTAGGATCAACAGCAGCATCTTCCTCCGAGCAAGTCGAATTTACAATCTCATTCCACAGCTCATCTCTGTAATCATTTGCCTCTTTCTCCGCATTTGCAAAAATAGGCTGTATACGCTCTATAAACATTGTTTTTATCAATGTTAGATCCCCTATATACTTCTGTCTTAAAGGTTCCCATAAATACAATTGTGACTTCATTTCAACTCCTCCTTAGCATTGATACATTTAGATTCTCATTCTTATTCTCTATTCTTTAACCTTTACTTTTCATTAATTATCCTGCTCCACACTGTTTTCACTGCAAAGAGAACGCAATGACCGATACTCCGCAGCCATTTCCGCCATATTATTCCGCTCATAGATTTCTGCAACATACTCTGCTGTCAGCAGGACATCTTCGTATGCTCCCAGTTCATTATCTATTTCCATAGAAGCCCTATAATTATCCAATGCTTCTTCATCCCGATGAAGTCTATCATAAACCAACCCAAGATTAAAATGCCCCATACTGATCTGCCCATGCTTTGGAGGCAACTTTTCTTTTTTAATATCCAATGCGTTCCGGAATAAGTCTAACGCCTCATTAAGCGCACCCATTTCATAATATATCAGTGCAAGGTTATTCATACTCAGAGCACTATCTACGCTGCGTTCCCCTAAAATCTTCTTTCGCATTCTCCACCCTTCCGTGCATACACTAATAGCAGCCTCATATCTTTTCACTTGTCTGTAGACATTGGATAGATTATCGTTTACTGTAGCCAGAAACGTGGAATCTACGGGTAAATCTCCTTTATAATCATGAATAATTGTTTCATATAGTTCAATTGCATCTTGATATCGTTCTTCACTGGCATAAACCTGTGCAATATTATTTTTTGAGGCTAATACCAAGGGATGATTTGGAGAATAAATCTCTTCTCTTATATGTAATGCACGATCATAAAAATCTTCTGCTTTCTGGTAATCCCCCACGCTTCGATAAACCAGGCCTAAATTAGTATAAATATCTGCTTTAAAAGAAAATGGTCCGCTCCATATTTTATCTGCAATATCCAATGCCTTATTCAAATAGTCAAGCGCTTTTTCGTATTCGGTTAATTCATAATAAACCAGCCCAATACTCCCATATGATTGCACTATATCCGGGTGCTCTTCTTCCAACGTTTTTTCTTTTATGCTCAATGACTCTTTTAATAATGATAAAGCCTCCGTATATTTTCCCATATTATCATACAATAATGCCTTTTCATCATAAAATGCAGCCATTTCCGGATGTGGCTTACTTCCATATACCTTTTTCATTCCGCTTTCGGCTTTTTGATAATATCTCTCCGCCTTCTCATAATCCCCAGAATATCCCCGTTCCCGGTAAAATGTAGCCATGTCAGAGTAATGAGTACTCAGCTGCAAAACATCTGTCTTTGGATTATTCTCAAATTTTTCAGCAGCCCAAGAATAAAGTTTTTCAGCACGATCCGGTCTATTTAATTTTACATATATTCCTGCCATCATCTTTGTAAGGACAATAATCTCAATATCGTTACTTGAATAATACTTTTTTCTGATGGCTAACGATTTTCTTGAAAATGATAATGCTCTGGGAAATTGATACATACTATAACTTACTTGAGCAAGATTATAATAATCCGAAGAAACTAAAACAGAATCTGACCCGGATACATTTGTATTTATCTCTAATGCGCGTTCAAAAAACTGATATGCCTTTTCATAATTGCCTATATCAAAATAAACATATGCCAGATTAACTAAAAACTCTGCATCCTCCTCATCGCACAAGTGTCCTCTTAGCACATCCGAAATCGACCATGAAAATGGAATTAAGTAAGCCTTTTCCGCGCCATGTTCCTCATCGCTACACTCTAGTTCCTTTGACAGAGAATGTATCACAAATCTACATTTTTCATATAAGTGCTCTTCATTCTGAAATCGAATAGCAGATGCTATAACCGAGTGCATGACATATGTTGTCACCAGCTTTCCATCGCTCTTAATCCAGCCGGTTTTTACCAAATATTCTAGTTGTGACTTAGATTTAATCTCAATCCAATTCTTTACTGTTTTATACTGGAAAGGAATTGCCGGTATTACAGAAAGCTGGCATAACAGATTTTTATCCTGGATACGACACTTAGAAATTGTGAATAAAATTTTCAATTGTTCTGTCACACGTCTTTCTTTGCGTAGAGACGGATGACCAGAATCCACTTTCTCATCACTCAATCTAAATCCATTTTGAACCAGCATATCATAAAACTCCTGAAGAGGTTTTTCTTCCATATTTGCCGTCTTAGCCAAAAGTTCAAGCATTACCGTATGACAATCAATCAGCTGTAAAATCTTATTTAAATAATAATCATCATGATTCCCCACATAATGATAATAGAATATCTCCCTGCACGCTTCTTTTGATAAAGAATCTACAGAATACTTATGAAGACCTCCTATTTTGTCCACCCTGCTTGTCACTAACACTCTGCAGGGCAGCCCACCTAATCTTTCAAGGTCCTGATCATCGTTAATATTCTCCACATTATCAATCACAATTAACAATTTTTCTCGCTGAGTCTGAATCAAATGATAAATCTCTTCCCATGCCTCATCCTGCGTTTTATTCTTCCTCAATCCATTGACGGCTTCAATCAATGAGTCTTTCATATTATCGTTGGTATAATTCACCCAGATAATCTGATCAATCCCTGTAACATCACTGGGAAGTAAATATATTTTTTTAAGAACAGCTTTTGCAACTTCTGTCTTCCCGATACCACCTATTCCGTAAAGAAGTATGGATCTTCCTGACAAGACAATATCATTCCATATCTGGTTCTCTAAACTACTTCTGGATATATAAAAAGTATCAATATCCGTTGCTATGTCAGATAAATACACCGGATATTGCGTCTTATCCTGCTCTTCACACTTCACACAACATTTCAGCAGCAAATCCAAAATATGATCCAGCTTTTCAACCTGTTTCTTTTGAAGTTCTTGAAATAGCTGCATATTGTTCACCACGAACATGGAATATAAAATATCATCCTTCGCAACCTGGATTTGAAAAGAACGATACCATTCCAGAATATCATCATGCTTTGCATATTCCGAATACTGGCGTAGTATTCTATCTATCCGTTCCGGTGTTAAATATCCCTCTCTGCACCATACATCATAAAAGCGCTCACAAATAGCAGCGGAAATATCTCTACCTATAGCTCCGCCAAAATAATCATTTACAGTTTCTTCTATTACCTCATACAGTCTGAATTCAAATGTATCTGTCTTATCCCCTATTTTCTTTTTTAATTCTTCCCAGATTTTTCCTGTTCCTACATCAGCTGCTTTCTCTGCTAAATAACCCCCTACTGTAAATCCCGCAATTTCTTTTGTAGCTATTGAAATTATAATTGAAGCCAAACTCATAATATATAATCCCCCCGCTGTATTACACACTATTTTCTTCGCCCGTATTCCAGTATTCTGTCAATATTGCTAAAATGTTCTCAATCAGTATTTATTCTAATCCGTTATACTACATCTCCAAAAACATATTTAAGATGCATTTTCTTTATAAAGACTACTTCTTCACATCTAGCCGAAATCTGCAGTAAGAAATAAAGTTCCACAGATTCGCTTTTATCGGGAAATCTTTTCTGTACTTGAATTTCATTACGACTGGGATATTCTGCGCTGTACACCACCCATAGATATCTTTCATCCTGATATTGCTTCCGCTATTGATCCACCCGCTTAATGCACTCTGCTTCAAGGTATCGATTCCTCTGCGGAATATCATATAGAAAATCACGTTATAATACTGCACGGATATAATCTCTTTTTCTGGTGTTCTCGGAGTCTCCATCTATCTTCTCCTTCTATTGATCTGAATAAATTATACCGCATTTGATCTTTGAAATCTCTATATTTTATAACAATTTTCCTGCAATCGTCGCATACATCTCATTTGACTGGAATAGATTCTCTGTCGCCTCAGCCAGTACTTCCTGATCCATATCAATATACCTTCTGGTGACGTCTAAATTCCTGTGTCCTAAAGCCCGACTGATCGTCTCAATCCCCCAGCCACCTTTCCAGCGTTCTGTAGCAAAGTAATGCCGCAGTTTCCTTCCTGTTACAGTGATCCCCGTTTTTGCTTTCAGCCGGCGCATCATAGCTGATACAGCGGTTGTTTTTAATGCCTTTCCTTTTCTCTTTCCCGTCAGGGTAACAAAAAGATATTCTGATCGGATAAGAATATCTTTGTATTCCTGTACATACCGGCATAAAAAAAGCAACGATTCATTGCTTATTGTGGCCCATCGCTGCTCTTCATTTTTTGCCCTGGCCTCATTTTCCTGATGTGTACGTGAACAAACATAAACTCTCTGTTTTCTCCAATCAAAATCCATCTGCTTTATCCCGCAGAGTTCTCCGGGCCTGACTCCAGTTTCTGCCAAAAACAAAAGAAGGACCTGATCCCTGCTGTTGTCACACGCTTCCAGCAGCTTGATCAGATCCTCTCTGTCTGTTCCGCTTTCCTTAACCTCATATTCCTTTAAATACCCTTCAAAGCGACGTACAATCCTTGTTCTCCGGTTTCCAACCTTATTTGTATATGATACTTCTCTTTCCTCCAAAGCAGAAAGAGTGCCGAATTGATGCTCTAACATCTCCAAATATTGGTAAAATCCGAATACATTTCGCAGATACAAGTTGCAGGTGTTATTTTCTATCTTCCCGCTTTTCTGCTCATACACATGATTTCTGCTTTTTAAATAATGCAAAAATCCTTGAAAGATCTCCATCTGTCTTAAATATGGTAATCCAAACAGATCCTCCAGTTCCATCTTGTGTGGACTCAGATATCTCATAAAATACACTAAAGAACGTGCAATCCCTTTCACTGTATTAGGTGATCGGTTCAGTCTCATTTTATACTTTAGATACTTTGTAGGAAGTATGCAAATCTTTCTATCCTCTTCTCTACGGATCAAAAAATATTTCGTTCCCCTGTCATTTAATTCGTCTACAATAAAATTCCCCATAATCTCATCGCTTCTGTATTTTCATTTTTCAAAAATGATCCTCTTTCAAATTTGCAACAAACTGTTTATTAATTCTATATTTGCTTCAGATTGTTTCTTCGCTTCAGACGTCATTAATCGGATCCAGTAACTTAGAAACATTTTGTTGATATTATTCATAAATGTTATTTTCTGTTGCTTAACAGTTGGAGAGCGACGCACTATTTCGTAGCATACCCAAATTCAATCAACACTATGTTGCGCAACATAGCGTTGATTTTTATTTAATAGTAATGAATTGTTACTCTTATAGTAAATGCAGCATTTCTATCTCTAATTGTTCCATTGCAAGTTTAAGTTTCTCATTTTCCTTCTCCAACGACCGATTCTTCGCCCGAAGTTTTTCAGCCTCTTTTTCCAATAGCTTTAATTTTGCCTGCAGGACTCCATTCTCCAGCACCGCCCGGTGATTGGAGAGGCCTGTATTCTTACATTCCCTGAGCGCCTCATCCAGCTTTTTTCTTACTTCCGGATTTTTATAAAAATATGTTCTAGAAAGTCCAGTCCGTCTGGTCAGCTCCGTAACAGAGATCCAGCCCTCCTCCTTCATTTCTATGAGCGCATTAATTGCTCGCCGTTCTTTTTCCTTGCTTAATAATCGGTTAAGCTCAACCATCTTGTCATATCGATTCATTTACTGTCTTTCCTTCTAGTAATTCGTTTAATTGCTTTATATAAATATGGCCTCATTTTTTCTACCGGATAAAGTATTATCACTCCATACAGTACAGCTATGAAAGGTTGCATAAATCTTGGCCAATTAAATACTGACATCAATGCCGAAAGTATGAGCATTCCCGCTATGAGTAATATTGCGGACTCAACAATTCTCATATGTTTAACCATAACAGAATCTTTGATATCTTTTAGCGAACTCGTATCTAGCCAGATAAATCTCCCCAGCAGTAGAGCGCAAGGAATCACTATCCCTATGATTCCTTCGGATACCAATTTTGAAGTTGCTGCAATAAATGCCGTGGAAGTTATCACCAGATATTCTTCTTTCGTAGGATTATATTTATCCGCTTTTTTACGAAAATAGATTTTGTAAAAACGATTTCCTCCCACTCCTGATGCCAGGAAAAAGAACGTCAATATTATTCCTCCGGTATATTGCTCATCAACGTGGAACTTAGTTTCCAAAAAATAGTAAATATACAAAGAAGCCATACAAGTAATGCAATGAGAAATAAACAACTCTAATTGATTTTTCAAATACAAATATGCGGTTGTTTCATATCTTTTTTGATATATCAGCCTTATAAAAACAACAATAACTACCATGGCAAAAATATCAGTTATTCCCCATGCAATTGCCTCACCTATTTTCATTTAACCTTTTTCCCTTTCATAACCAGGCCGGAAGTCAGACTATTTTTCGGATCACTAAAATACTCTGTACTTTTTTGCGCCAGCTCCTCTTCAGCAACGCCGGTCAATTCTTTTATCCTTCCGTCATCCCTGTATCCTAAATATTCTCTAATCGCAGAAACAGACACTCCCTGCTGATACATAAAGCGTACTGTAAACTTTTGATAATCGGACCCTTTAAAAATATACTTTCCTTCCAGGATCCCCAGTCTTTTACAAATTCCCACAATCCTTTTCTCAAATGTCTGGCCTGTGTATTCATCTCCAAGTTTATTTTTAAAAATATATTCTCCCACGTTTCTTTTTTCTCTCAGAATAAATTCTCCGATCATAACATATAACCTGGAGGAAATCGGGATGATCCTATATCCCTTTCTGCGGATATTTTTTACCCTCATCCATGCACTGTCCTCTTCCCAATAAATATCCTGGGTTCGTAATTGAAACAAACTGGATTTTTGTATTCCCGTAAAAAGCAGGATCGTGCTCATAAGCCTTATATTTTCAGGAAAATGCTTCAGATTGTTGACAAGCACTTGCAGATCATCTTCTGATATGTCCTGTTTTGGTTTCAAAGGGCCTTGTTTTTTCAGGTAATAATCGCTTCTCATAAACGGCTCTTCAATCAGCTCGCTCACCAATAGATACTCCTGCAGATCACGGACTGCATTTACTTTCATATTAAAACTGGAAGTACTATTTTCCCGTTCTTCTAAGTGAAGGAAATATCGTTCTGTTACAAAAGCATTGACGCCTTTTGCAATATATCCTTCTTTTTCTATAAACATAAGGAATTCTCTTATGTTTAAGAACTTTGTGATAATAGTAGAAAGAGAACATTCTGATATCTGAAGCAAACGTTTTGTATATTGCTGAAGGATTTCCCGGTCCTCCTGTTCATCCAATTCAAGAAACGAAAGTTTTCTGCTTCTAAGCTTCCTGTCTCCCATCGTTTCCGGAAGATGCAGTCTCTCCAGATACCAGACGTAGGATTCCCAGCAGGGTACATAATTCTGGACAAAGAGCGTTTTTCTGCATAAATCAATGATGGGAGGGGAGGTATCATATCGATCCGCTGCATTAAGTGCCAGATATGTCCTAAAATCCGTTTCATCGCTCATGGACACTTTTCTTAAATCTTCAATCCCCTCTTCCACGGAAAAACTATAGAGGTCTTTTAGCGGAAGAAGATATTTTACCCGCCTCTGCTGCTGGTCTTTTACTGTTTTCAGGATAAAAAGCAGTACTTTAAAAACCTGCCGCTTTAACGTTTTGTATCCTTTCACGCTAAAATCCCACAGCAGGATCTCCCGGTCTTCTTCCGGATCAAATGATTTCGCTATTTTATATACTGGGAAATAAGGCAGAAAGAACTTCTGCTCCGAATACCTCACGTTCCAATCCGATGCTGCTTTTCCTTCTGCTGCCCATTTTATGCTAGCCAATTTCATAGCATCTAACTCTTCGAGATATGACTTCTGAAGAAGATTCCCTTTCAGCTTTCCAATCTCACGTAAATACTTCTCCCGCTCCTCATAGCCAAGCTCCTCCAGGCTGTTAATCCCTATGTCTTTCAAGATATTTTGAATCCTGGTCTTCTTCCGTACAGGAACATCGGGGAACATCTGTAGTTCCTTATGTAATAAACTTTTCGCCATGCAACCTCTCTTTAGATCTAAAGCTTTTTGTATGCCTCTTGGATATAGTATACCACAGGTTATATCTGCTTTCATCACCTTTTCTATGTGCGTATGTGTCAAGTAATCGTTGGCAGTTTTTTCATTTATTAATGTCAGTTTATT
>ERZ1643249.1165-NODE-1165-length-26890-cov-5.568921_pt1 | contig 26890 bp, 31 predicted proteins | sample MGYA00579263_ERZ1643249 | MGnify/ENA primary metagenome ERZ1643249 (study PRJEB29033, sample SAMEA4952264) | chicken gut metagenome | biome: Broiler Chicken; feature: Gastrointestinal Tract; material: Caecum | place: Ireland | collected 2018 | study: Broiler...
CTCGTCATACTAACTTCCTTAAATTATTTTATTTTACGGTTATTCTTCTGTTTTTTCTTCAATAGTTTCTTCTTTAATTTCTTCTGCTTTTTCTTCCGCTTTTGCTTCTTCCTTGACCGTTTCTTTTGTTTCTTCAGTCTTGGGTTCAGCCTTTGCTTTTTTGGCTCTTGTTTTTTTAGGTTTTTCTTCTTTTGCTTCGCTTGCCGCTTTTTTGTTTTTCAGACTTGCGAAATCGTCTTTATAATATCCGCAATTAGGGCAAACAGTGTGAGCCGGTGCTGCTTCTTTGCAGTTCGGGCATGTCGTGGTTGCGGGAACCTCGCCTTTCCAGTTTGCTCTTCTTGTCGCCTGTTTTGCTTTTCCTGTTCGTTTCTTTGGTACTGCCATTTTTATTATTCCTTATTAATGTATTCTTATGTCGTTATTTTATCATGGACAAATTTCATTGTCATAAAAAAAGTTGCCCTTGTCAATATTTGAGCAAGAGCAACTTTAAAATCTTTAACTAAAATTACTATCTGAGGCTTACTTTTGTGTAAGAACCTTTTTTGGAGTAATTTACTTTGTCTTCGCGGGATAACCAGCCAAGACCCATGTTGATGAAGTTGTCGTTAAGGTCTAAGTCTTTTTGAAGTTTTTTTGTTGTAACTTCGCCGTTTTCATTTAAGTAGTTCCAGATTTTTCCTGCTGCTTCAACGATTGATTCTTGCATTGTTTTCTCCTTTTTTTAATACTTCCGTTAGTTTTGTCTCTCAATTTGTGGTTAACAAATTTCTTTGATATTATATTAGTTATAAGTTGAAAGTTTGTAAATGGGGTAAATGGATGAAAAATTTATTAAGCGGTCATACTTTTGTATATGGTGATGATGTTGATACGGATGTTATAATTCCTGCAAGATACCTCAATACGCAGTCGCCGGAGGAGCTGGCGTCGCATTGCATGGAGGATATTGATGTTAATTTTTCACATGATGTTAAAGAGGGCGACTTTATTGTTGCAGGTGAAAACTTCGGCTGCGGTTCCTCGCGCGAGCATGCTCCGCTTGCAATTAAAACATGCAAGGTGAATGCTGTTATTGCAAAAAGTTTTGCAAGGATTTTCTTCAGAAATGCAATTAATATAGGTCTTGTAATTATAGAAAATGATAAGCTTCCCGATGAAACAAAAAAAGGCGACAAACTTGAACTTGACCTTGATAAGGGCATTATAAAAAACCTGACAAGCGGCAAAGAGTATACTTTTGCACCTTATCCGAAAGAAATTCAGGAGCTTGTCGCTGCAGGCGGTCTTGTAAATTACACAAAAGCAAAAATGGGGGTTAAGTAATGTATAAAATAGCACTTTTGAGCGGGGACGGTATAGGGCCGGAGATAACGGCAGAAGCAAAAAAGGTACTTGAGGCTGCAGGAAAAGTTTTTGATATCAAATTTGAGTTTTCACCAGCCTTAATCGGCGGCTGTGCTTATGAAAAATACTCTAAACCTCTGCCTGATGAAACGGTTAAGATTGCCCGCGGCTCAGACGCCGTGCTTTTAGGCGCCGTCGGCGACTGGAAATATGATACACTTGCCCCCGAGCTTCGGCCCGAGCGTGCGCTTTTGGGGATAAGAAAAGAACTTAATCTCTATGCAAATCTTCGCCCCGTTGTGATTTTTGATGAACTTATTTCTTCTTCCGCTCTGAAGCCTGAAATCATAAGAGGGACAGATATTGTTATTGTAAGAGAACTTACGGGTGATGTGTATTTCGGTACGCCAAAGGGTATTGAAGTGCGTGTGGATGAAAACGGAAACGGTGTCAGATACGGCTATAACAATATGATTTATTCTGAAAAGGAAATAGAGCGCATAGCACATGTCGCCTTTAAAACGGCTCGGAGCAGGCGCAAAAAACTATGCTCTGTTGATAAGGCAAATGTTCTTGATGTTTCCCGTTTGTGGCGCGAGATTATGATTGATATGTCAAAACAATATCCTGATGTTGAGCTGTCACATATGTATGTGGATAATGCTGCCATGCAGCTTATAGCCAACCCTTTGCAGTTTGATACCATTGTCACGGGAAATATATTCGGCGATATATTGTCCGATGAAGCCTCTATGATATCAGGCTCCCTTGGGCTTTTGCCCAGTGCAAGCATGTCAGATGACGGCAGTGTAGCTTTGTATGAGCCTATTCATGGCTCAGCGCCTGATTTAAAAGGGTTAAATGTTGCAAACCCGATAGCAACCATACTTTCTGCTGCTATGATGATGAAATACAGTTTTAAAAATAATGAAGCATACGATTTAATTTTTAATGCCGTTAAATCGGCTCTTAAAGACGGCTATCGCACAAAAGACATATTTAAAGACGGAGACAAACTTGTTTCCACAAGTGAAATGGGTGATGTCATATGTGATGCGGTTTTAAACTCTTAAAGTTTTATAAAATCGCTCCAGAATTCCCAATCGTAGCGTTTAAAAGCATGGCATGCAAACGGCAGTTTGTATCCGTTCATTTCATACAGTAATCTCGGATTAACTTCAAAAGAGAATTTAAAGTTAATATCATTGGGTGCTATTTTAAAATTTTCATCGATACAGGGAAAGTAGTTTACTATTACATAGTCTTCATTGTAATCTTTCAGTACTTTGCGATAACTGTTTTTATCCGAAAAATAAAAGAGCGTCAGACGAAAAAAGTTAAAAAGTGATTTTATTTTAGATTTTCTTTTTATGTAATTAAGTATTACATCTTTGTATCTTGTGAAACGCTTGTTGTTATATTTATGCTTGAGAATATTTATAAAAGAGCTTATTTTTCTCAAGCAGACTCCTCCATTGCCGGAGGGACTGATAAAAGAAGAGTTTTCATCCCCGAGACTATAGTTTTCAAACCATGGCGCTCCTATGTAGTCATATCCCTGTTCGCACCAGTAATCAAGTTCGTCCCTGAATATCCAGCCGTCAAGCTGATATAGAAACATATAATCGTATTCTTTAAATTTTTCGTAAAATTCCGCATTTAAAAGCAGTCTTGAATAGTCAGCTATTGATTTAAAATATTTATCTTTAAAGGTTTGTACACTTAAGTTGACTTTTTTATCTGCGGCGAGTTTTTTATAAAAATCAAGATTTAGCGATTCAGGTGCAAAAATGCAAAACTCCCTGTTTTTCAACACCGAAAAACACTGCAAAAGCGAGGATTTCTCGTCATTATCGGGAGTTTCTTTATATAAAGGTATACAGGTTATTATTTTATGCATCGCAAGATTTTGAAATAATTTAAAATTTTTCCGGTTATTTTTGTCTATTGTTTAAATATTTTTGATATTTTGTACTTAAGGTAAGATGTCCACAATATTTGAAATAGTTTTAGTCTTGAAATACCGTATGGTGAGCAGCAGCGGTTCATAACATGTTCTTGCTGTTCTTTTGTAATGGAAGTATGAATACCATTGAATAAATTGCAGAATTTTATATAGTAGTCCATCTCTTCTATTTTATACTCTCCTTCCGATAAGTTAGGATCGTCAATATTTATATATTTCGGAGTTTTACCAAAGAGAGAAAAGGGTATCCCCATTTCCACGCTATAATATGCATACGAGCCTATTGTGTTTGAGCAGGCAAACTTAAAATTTTTCAATATATTATAAAATCTTTGTGCAAATTTGATATCATATGCATTACCTGCAGTGTACACGGGAATATTATTGTCCAGAAAAATTTTATACTGCCCGTTATTTATATCATGCATGTGTAAGCATACGCACACAGGTTGCATATTTTCCGGCATTTTTTTTAAATCCGTTATATAGCTCTTAATATCAAATATAGTTTCTGTTTTGGGTGTAGAATGCACAGGGAATGCTAATGTCCCTATTGCATTACCGGTTTGAGCTATATTGTTGCTCTTTCTGTACCATACCATTGGATTTGTAATAATATAACAAGGTTTGTTGGATATTTTTTTGTATTTGTCATATTTTTCTTTAGAAAATACGAGCATCGCATTTGCATCGTTTTCAATTTCATTTAGCCCAACATTAGGGTTATCTACGGCGTGTTCGGAATACACAAGCAAAGGTTTTTTTTCTGGATAGAATCCGTAGTTCCTATAGTGCTTGCCAAAAGAATAAACTTCGCTTGCCCAGTATTTCCAAGTACTCTTTCCTCTGTCAACATTGTCTTCTTTGCAAAGTGCCAAAATTTGTTCTTCGCTCAAACCTTTATAATTAAACATTTTTACCTAATCCCAACATTTCTTTATGTATTGGTGTTCCGTATTTTATATTGCGCTTTGCACTTTTCCCAATGATATCATTATAATATTTAGGATGCAAGCCGAAGCCGGGGCGTATGATTTTTATGTTTTTTTCTGTAAGTTTTTCACCCTTTTTAATATCTTTTATTGCAAAAATTGAGCGGGCAAGTGCTCTGTTTTTTTCATTTACATCGTAACATACCCTGCCCAGGGCTTTTTCTGTTAATCTTATCGAGTTGACAAGTTCTTTAAATTCATCCGGATTCATTGAAAAACCTGCATCTGCTCCGCCAAGAGCTCTATCCAGTGTAAAGTGTTTTTCTATAACTGTTGCGCCAAGAGCTGTCGCGGCGATTGAAATTTCATTGTTTGTGCTGTGGTCGCTAAGACCCACCTTAATCCCTTGCGGGGTGAATTTTTCTATCATATCTTTTATTGTTAAAAGATTCATATCTTCCGCTCCGGCCGGATATGCCGATGTGCATTTTAAAATGGTAATGTCGCTATTGCCGGCGCTTTTGCAAATATCAATTGCTTCCTGTATTTCTTTAAAAGAAGAAATGCCTGTTGATATAATGACGGGCCTGCCTTTTGAAGCCGTGTACTTAATAAGTTCGTAGTCGACGGCCTCAAAGGAAGCTATTTTATATTTTTTGACTCCGATGCTTTCAAGAAAATCAACAGAAGTTTTATCGAAGGGGGTGGAAAATAACTCTATACCTATTTTATCAGCGTAATTTTTAAGTTCTTTCTGCCATTCCCATGGTGTGCAGGCTTCTTTGTACAAATCGTATAAATATCTTCCTTCCCAGAGTCCTTCTTTGATGTGGAAATATTCGTTTTTACAATCTATTGTCAATGTGTCTGCAGTATATGTTTGCAATTTTATTGCGTCTGCCCCGGAATCTTTTGCCGCTTTTATTATTTTTTTGGCAAGCTCTTTATCTCCGCAGTGATTCGCAGACATTTCAGCTATAATGTAAACGCTGTTCATTAATTGACTCCAAAGTTCTCAAAAATCTTAACATAAATGCAGGTAAAACACAAAGAATAACTATTTACTTTTGTAAACAAAAGTATTGTATGTTTCGTTATTAATTATTTTTATATCATCTTTAATGTATCCTGCCTTTATGAAAGCTTTTTGTGATTGGATATTGCTTGATTTTATAAGGGCATAAACTTTTTTAAAATTTGATTTTTTTGTACATTCTTTTATAATTTTTGTGCCCAGCCCTTTTCCCCTGCATGACTTCAAAATACTCAAAGATATAAATACATCTCCATTTTCTTTTTCAAATCTTACCTGTGCTATGAAATTTTGCCTGTTGTCCTCAATTATGTAAAAAGGCAAAGGATTTAATAATCTGTCTTTAAACCATATGACATGATTTTCCCATTTTATATATTCTTTATTTAGTGAATTTTTACGTACGTCTTTATCATTCGATAATTCAAATACATTTTTTATATCGTCAAACCGGGCCAATCTTGTGTTAAACATTAAGCAACCTCAATTCTAAGGAAAAGAGGCTTGCCATGCGAGCTAGAGTCTTCTCTCTCTCTCTCTCTCTCTCTTGCAGTTTGACAGATTCTATTTTAAGAGTGTAAATTTTATTTTTAAATTTAAAAAATGCCGGATATTTTTCATTGTCCACAATCCTGAGCAGGTTAAACTGTTCTTTAATTGTTTTGTTTATATCAAGCTCGCTGTCTTTAGGGGTTCGTTTCTTATAAAATGTTTCCTCTCCCCTTTGGGATTCGCCTTTCATTTTTTTATATTTTGAAACATATGTTATGCACATCTGCACTATTTTTTTGCCGAGTTTGTCCTGCCATTCGTCTATAAGTTCGCACCCGTCAAGTACAAGCTTGTCTTGCAGGTATATATCTCCGGCGTCGACTTTTTCACTTGCTTCAAAAAGGGTCAGCGGTATAATATTTTTACCTTCAAGTATTTGCCAGCTTGCAGGCGACCAGCCTTTCCCATTGGGAAGTTTGCTGGCGTGGACTACTATGTTGTTTTTGTTTAATGATAAAAATTCCCCGGAAATTATTTCAAAACAACTCAGAAAAAAAGCAATATCTCCATTTTCAAGCTCTTTTTTAGAGTGTATTAATTTGACTTTATGGCCTAATTTCTCCAGTTTGTTTTTCAGATTTATATTATATTTATTCATCCAGCTTGATGTGTCGGTTAAGATTGTAATTTTATACATATTTCCCTTGTTATTATGATTATGCTATATTAATACTAAAATTTTACGGCGCAATATTCCTTATAACTTTTGTATCGTTTATAAAGTCATCAAGTTTGTCCTTTGTATCTTTTATGGTTTCAAGCGTTATTGTCGCGTCGACGGGAAGAATCTTTTTTATTTTATTTAAATCAAGTTCTCCGGTACCAAGATGCGGATGAGAATCAAACTCGGAAGAAATGTCCGTATTGTCTGTCAGGTGAAACATATCCGGTTTTAATTTTAAAAAACATTCCACATATGCATAGGGTTCAATTTTCTGCGAGTTTGCAGAGCAAATAGCATGACCTATATCCAGACAAAAACCGCATTTTGAAACTTCCTTGACATAACTTATTTCTCCGGGGCTGTACCCTCTGCAAAATTCTCCGTTCATTTTATTTGGCAGGGCGCGATAAGGTTTGTTTTCAATTAATGCTCTTGGTTCTTCAAGGTTTGATAATTGTTGTGCGGTTTCTTCAATATTTCCGTCAATTCCGCCATGGAAGATAATGTATCTTGCACTAAGTCTGTCGGCAAATTCCTTTACTTCTTTATAAATTTTTTGATTTGATTTCATTTTTTCTTTTTTTGCAAGATTAAACCCATGGGCAAAGTGAGGACAGTGGATAATGAAAGGAATCTTCAACTTATTCCATTTGTCAAGAGTATTGAGGGTGTTTGGCACTATGTAAAGTTCTATATAGTTGTAAATACCTTTGTTATATAGTCTCAATGCTTCTTGAAGATAATTATCCGTGTTTGTAGACCATAGTTTTAGCCCGAGTTTATACATTGTTCAATATCCTGTATTTTATTTCCGCTGCTTGCCAGTCCTGAGGAGTGTCGATATCTTGGCATTCCTGTTCGTTGATTATATAACCTGCAGTGTTTTTAGGTACCAGTGATTTAAATTCATAAATTTTTTCTACTTTACAAAAATAAAACATTCCGGCATCAAAATATTTCGGTTTAATATCTTGCGAGCGCATATTCTGTGCTTCTCTGTCGTTTGGAATGAGTATCCCGTTTTCAATCCTCATTGCCCATTCGATGGGGACAGGGTATTTGCATACGGGCATAATTGCATCATTGCCATTTGTTGACATTGTATTAAAAGCATCTAAAAGTGTTTCTGCTCTTAAAAAAGGCACGCAGGGGTAAATACAGCATAATATGTCAAATTCTTTATTATTTTTTTTATATTCGCCTATTACTTCTTCGATAACATCATATGTTGTCGCAAAATCGCTTGAAGTGCGGCCGGAGCGCATAAAAGGAACATTCGCGCTGTATTTTTTTGCAATCTGCGCTATTTCATTGTCGTCTGTTGAAACCATAATTTCATCAAAAATTTCTGAATTTTTAGCGGCTTCAATTGCGTATGCAAGCATTGGTTTTCCTAAGAAGTCTTTTATGTTTTTTCTCGGTATTCTTTTGCTTCCGCCGCGGGCGGGGATTATTGCTATTGTTTTCATTTTAGTTAATCCTCGCAAAACCGCTTGCTGCAGGTTCGCCTTCAAGCAGCTGTGTAACTTTATTTTCTTTTATGGCGCAAGAAAGCCGGTTAAACACTTCATTAACCGCTTTTTTGTATTTTTCTACGTGCTCTTCTTTGTGGGCATACATTGAGTAAAACCCGCTTCCGGCAAGAAAACCCCTTTTGAGCATTTCCTGTGTAAAGTACGCAATATTTTGCGCATGATTTTCTTTAAAAGAAAAATGTATCATTGGTTTAAAACCGCCGATATGTATTTCAAGCCCGTATTTTTTTGCTGCTTCCTCCCAGCAATTCCATACAAGATCTGAAATATAAACAAGGTGTTTTGATACATCATTCTTTATAAATTTTTCTATCATCGCAAGAGCCGCAGCTGAGCCAGTTCTTTCTGTCCAGTTGGTGCTTGTAATAAAAGCGTCCTGAGCGTATTCCATTACCCATTTTTTCCCAATAATGGCAGAGGAGCAGAATCCGTTGCCCAGAGCTTTTGAAAATACTGCAATATCCGGCTTGAAGCCGAGTTTTAAGTGCGCTCCGCCGTTGCATATTCTAAATGCTGCTGTAATTTCATCAATTATGAGCGGAACTTTTTTTTCTTTTGCAATTGAATGGACGGAGTTAATAAATTCTTGTGTAGGGTTATAGTTCCTTATGGGCTCCATAACAATTGCTGCAAGATCTTCACCTGCTTCTTTCACGGCACTCTTAAAACTTTCTATATTGTTATAGTGAAAAGGAATGGCTGTTCCCGTTAGTCCTTTTGGAACGCCGTTTGGATTCAAACCTGCAATCCACTGTTCGTCGAGCGCACCTTTTTTGCCTAAATTTGCAGCCAGATACCAGTCGCACCAGCCGTGATATCCGCAGAACACAATTTTATCTTTTTTTGTTGCAACACGCGCAATCCTTACGGCTATTGACATTGCTTCTCCGCCGCCACGTGCAAATCTTGCCATGTCTGCCCATGGGTGAAGCTCAATAAGTTTTTGCGCCAGCAATACCTCTTCATAGGGGTTTAAAGTTGTGGCAGAGCCTTTGTTTATAGCATTAATAACAGCTTTGTTTACATCGGGGTCGGCATACCCAAGGACTGTTGCTCCGATGCCGCCAATGCTGAAATCAAGGTATTTGTTGTCATCTAAATCAATAACTTCAATTCCGCTTGCTTCCTTAAAGTATGTCGGCCATACGCCTCTTGAGTATCTGTCCGGACGTTTGGACAAAAGTTGTGTCATGCCGGGAATTATTCTTGCAGCTGTTTCTTGCATTTGTTTTGACTTTTGATTGTTCATATTCACCTCTTATTTTTTAATTTCCAATTGCTCGGTATAATGTATTTTTCGTTCCAAATTGCAAATTTGTTAAAATCAATTTGTACATCCTTATCATTGAGCGATTTTATAATTTGTTCAAGTTCTTCTTTTTTTGTTGTTCCGACAATTATTTTATCAACTTCGTCAAGGGAGTCTGCAAAATTTAATGCTGCAGATAATCTGTTTGCCGGAAGTTTGGCAAGCAATGGCTTAATTTCATCAAAATACGGGTCAATATCTTTTGTGTCCATTAAAAGTAAACCTTGTAAAAATGTTGAACGGGTATGTATTTCGATGTTTTTTGATTTCAGTTGACTTAGCATTGGTACAAAACGCTGATCTAAAATATTTAAAGGCAGCTGTACTATATCGATATCATATATATTCATTATATTTATAAGCTGCTCGGGAGTATACACACTTACGCCTATTTTTTGCACCTGTTTTTTCTTTTTAAATTCTTGTATTGCTATCCACAGTTTAGTGCCATAGTCTGATAAAATATCCTGCGCCTGATGGAATAACAGCCCGTATACGCAATTGAGATTCAGTCTTTTTAACGAGTCAGTAAAAGCTTTTTTAAATATTCGGATATTTTCATCTGCGGTTAGATTATTGTCAATTTTTGCGGTTTTTGTGACCACCTTGAAATTTTCGAGGTTAAATTTGCCTAAAACTTCTTCGCTGCTGCCGTACAGGTGCGCTGTATCAATTGTATCTATTCCTGATTCACATGCGGTGTTTAGAATATTTTTAACCTCATTTAATTCAACCATGCCGTTTTTATTTGAGATTCCGTAGTTGCAGCCGAATTGAACCGTGCCGAGTCCGAGTTTATTTTTCTTTTTTAAAATTTTTCCAGTCATCTTTTAATATACCAAATTCCCATACATCGCTCCAACTGGTCTCGTCGTTTAAGAAACTATGTTTCTTAAAGCAGGCTTCTTTGCAAAAGCCTGCTTTAGATAACACTTTTATGCTTCCTAAATTTTGTTCAAAAGCACCGGCTACAATTTTATTTAAATCCAATTTTTCAAAGCCGAAATTCACGATAAGCTTAACCGCTTCCGTTGCAAGTCCTTTACCCCAGAAGTCTTTATTCCCTATAAAATAACCTACATCTGCGCGTTTATATCTTTGGGATTGAATATTTAATTTTATGTTGCCGATTTGTTTGCCGTTATATTCGATTGCAAACATAAATGAGGTTTTGTCGTTATGGATTGATTGTGCAAAACTTTTGAGAGTATCAATTGTATGGTGTTGCCATCTGCACTCAAGGTATTTGTTGACTTCGGGGTCATTTAGCCAATCGGCATATTCTTGTGTGCAGTCAGACAGCAAAAGTGGTCGCAGGGTAACTTTTTCGCCTTTTAAAATTTCATCAGTTTGCATAAGTTAGAACTCCCTGCTCCAGTATTTCATATCCGGTAGTTCTTGCCCTTTTTCAATTTTGTTTGCGTCAAATCCCCAATCGTACACTTGATTTTTTTGAAGTATTTTTATAAACTCATCTTCGGTTAACTCCAGCATTTGAAGGTATAAATCAAGAGAAGCCGGGCGTTTGCCGTCATATTGCTTACAAAGCTCCACGGCTTCGTCGCGGGTCATTCTGCCGTTTCTGATATCGATGCAGCAGAGGTGATTTGTCCTGCCGTTGCCGCGTTTTATATATTTGCAATAATCGCGTACGCCCTGCCACATGCATTCAATTTTTTCATAATCATATTGCGGTGGAATGCCTTCTACGGGGGCACCTTCCCAGCCGAGTTCTTTTTTAATTGTTTCTACGTTTGATTTTGTGTCCCATTCAATGTAATTACCAAGCCAAATAGCTTCAATGCCTGCTTTTTCAAGTTCTTCTTGTGCAGGTACGGTATATTTTATTAATTCCCTCTTTTCTATTTGCCCGTTTAGTTGTTCATACATTGTGTCTGCGTCAATTCCAAGGTTGACAATTTTATTAAAAAATTCCGTGTTTGCGCTCTGTATTTCTTCAAAAGACAAATGTCCGGCGTATTCAGCAGAACTCTCGCCATAAATAATTAACGGAATATTAAATTTAATTGCAAGCCGTAAAGTATTTGCAAAAACACCAAGATGGCAGTGCCAGCATGAATCCCCGGTTTTTTCAAGCGCATGTTTCATAAGTTTTTTTACAACATGCCAGTTGGCTTGAAACTCGACGACATCTACACCCAGTTTTTTAAATACCTTGTCGCAGTTCTTGTATATAATCGGGCGGAATCCCCAGTGGTTATATCTTACAACAAGAGGTTTTATTCCCAAAACCCTGACAACATACCAGAGCTGAAAAACACTGTCTTTGCCCCCGGAAAATGGTACTATGCAATCATACTCGCCTTTGTCTTTATGTTTTTCTATTATTCTTGCCAGCATTTTACCGCGTTCTTGCCAGTCTATTTTGCTTTTTTTGACTTCGGCGGCACGACAAACATTGCAAACTCCGTCTTGGTCAAATGCTATTGCATCTGTTGTATCAGGCAAAACACATTTTGTACAATATTTCATAAAATACCTCTCATTCTTTTAATAATCTCATCTAAATCTCTGTTGCTTAAGTCGGGATATAACGGCAGCGAAATGCATTTCTTATAATATATTTGTGCATTCGGTGTGTCATCAGGGTCAGCACCCAATTCTCTATAATAAGGCTGAGAATTTACAGGGATATAATGCACCTGTAAATTCAATCCTTTCTTCTTAGCTTTTTGATAAAATTCTGCCCTATTTCGAACCATTACGGGATAAAGATGAAAACAGGCGTTTGAGTATTCCATTTCTTCTAAATGTGCCAAGCCAAGGTTTTTGTTGTAATACTCTACAATTTCACGTCTTCTTTTTTTGAATTTTTCAAGTTTTTTAAGCTGTGAAATTCCAAGGGCTGCCTGAATATCTGTCATCCGATAATTATAGCCGAGCTTGCGCATTTCATATTCCCAGGTATTTTGCATTTCGCCGTCTTTGTACATGCCATGCGAGCGATAAACTAAAAGCTTTTGGTATAATTCAAAGTCATTTGTCACAACTGCGCCGCCTTCGCCCGTTGTAATTGTTTTGACGGGATGAAAAGAAAAAACGGCCATATCTGAAAATTCACAGCAGCCGACCTTGTTGCCTTTGTAGTCTGAACCTATTGCATGGGCTGCATCTTCAACAATTTTTAAGTTGTGTTTTTTTGCAATTTCGTAAATTTTTTCCATATTACATGACTGCCCTGCAAAATGTACGGGTATAATAGCTTTTGTCTTTGAAGTTACAAGTTTTTCTATTTGTTCGGGATTAATATTTGCCGTTTTTTCTTCAATGTCGCAAAATTTTACGTCTGCACCGCAATACCTTGCACAATTTGCACTTGCAAGAAAAGTAACGGGAGAAGTTATAATTTCATCTCCGGGTTTTATTTCAAGTGCAAGCATTGCAATATGAAGTCCTGCTGTGGCCGATGAAACTGCGACACAATACTTTGCGCCCGTATATTTGCAAATTTCCTGTTCAAATTCTTTCACTTTTGGACCACAGGTTAGAAATGGCGAACTTAGTGTCTTGACAACAGCTAAAATGTCGCCTAAATCTATATGTTGTTTTCCGTAGTTATATATTCTCATTTATTTCCTCCAACAGGTTTGCCTGTTTTAATTTATTTATAGTTTGAATACATAATTGGGGACTTATATTTGTAATATCGCATAAATCAATTAAATCATTTTTGCCATCACAATAGGCAAGAATATTTAAAATGTCCTCAACAAGTGTTTGTGTATTTTTCGTAGAAATAGTGGGGTATAAGCCTCTTTTGCCAAGTTGAGGTTCGCAGGGCGTATTTACAACATATTTTGAATTGTTTTCAATTATTTCAATAATTTTTTTATAAATATGTACCCCCCTCATTTACTTTTATTCTGGCATCGGTACGAACAAGAGAGTTTTTGGTTAAGCAAATTATTAAATCTACATTTAGCATTTTTTGTTTAATTTTTTTCCCAAGCTCTTTGTCATGAATATTAAAACTTTTTACTTTCTCTAAAAATATATTATCAGTGTATTTTTTGCAGTACAGGCGAAATTTTCAGCAATATTTTTAGTTGTATTATCAAATAATATTAATAATTTTTCATCTTTTTTTAAATTTCCGGCATTTAAAATTAAATTTTCTACACCTTTTTCCATATGGCTATAAATCCCCAATAAGCTTTCTCATATCCTCAACGCTCAGCCAGCGGTCGTTGTTGCCGCTGTGGTATTCAAAATCATCGCTTACGGGTTTAGCGTTAGGGTATTTGTAGTTTATATGTTCTATATTAATCTCAGGCAGAATAATATAGTATTCGCCCATATCTATTGTATTCCTGGCATCTTCACGGGTTATCATCTGTTCGTGAATTTTTTCACCGGGACGTATGCCGATTTCTTTGATTTTTAAATTCGGCGCAACGGCCATAGCGAGGTCAGGCATGCGCATAGAGGGAATTTTTTTAACATATAATTCGCCGCCTTGCATGTTTTTAATCGCTTCGAGTACCATTTCAACCGCCTGCTCAAGCTTAAGCCAGAAGCGCGTCATTCTTATATCTGTTATAGGCAGCTCTTTTGCGCCTTCATTAACAAGTTTTTGGAAAAACGGAATAACAGAGCCTCTTGAGCCCGCAACATTTCCGTATCTTACTACTGCAAATCTTGTTTCTTGTGAACCGCAGTAACAGTTGCCTGCAATAAAAAGTTTATCGGAGCATAGCTTTGTTGCGCCGTAGAGATTTATCGGCGCACAGGCTTTATCTGTTGACAGTGCCACAACTCTTTTAACTTTTTTGTCAATAGCTGCATCAATAACATTTTGTGCTCCGGATACATTTGTTTTAATTGCTTCAAAAGGATTGTATTCGCAGGCAGGCACCTGTTTTAGTGCAGCGGCATGAACTACGACATCCACTTCCTCAAAAGCGCGGTAGAGCCTTTCTTTATCCCTAACGTCACCTATAAAAAATCTTAATTTTTCCGCATGGGATTTAAATTCGCTCATATTCTGCATTACAAACTGCTTATATTCATCACGCGAAAATATGATTATTTTTTTAACATCAGGGTATTTCTCAAGCACGGTTTTGGTGAATTTTTTACCAAAACTTCCTGTTCCACCGGTAATTAATATGATTTTATTATTTAGCATTTTATCCCGTCACTCTGTAATTATGTTCCTTAAAATATTAGCACAAAAAATAAAAATAGTATATAATGTGCTTATACATGTGAGGTAAAAATATGCTTGATGTTATTTACAAAAGGAGAAGTATCAGAAAATATCAGGATAAGCCGGTTCAGAGGGAGAAGATAAATGAAATTCTGCGCTGTGCGATATATGCGCCTTCAGGCATGAATAAGCAGCCCTGGGAGTTTATTGTTTGTTTAGAGCGGGAAACTCTTGATGAAATACAAAAAATTCACCCTTACTCACAAATGCTTAAAACTGCCCCTTGCTGTATTATCGCCGCGGGTGATACAAATGTCCAGTATACACAGGGTTCTTATATTCAAGATTGTGCGGCCGCTGTTGAAAATCTGCTTCTGGGTGCGGCGTCGCTGGGGCTCGGCAGCTGCTGGCTGGGTGTTTATCCTGACGAAAACAGACAGGAGGCTTTCAGAAAACTCTTTAACATGCCTTCTCATATAGCACCTTTCTGCGCAATTGCACTCGGGTATCCTGATGAGCATAAAGAAATGCCTGACAGGTTTAGTGCCGATAAAGTTCATTTCGAGAAATGGTAGTTAGCGCTGCCGGTTTTTGTGGCATTCAAATACTATTTTGTTGTTTTTGTCAATAAAATAGCATTTATGGCCGTTATTGTATGTGCAGACATTTGCCAGGCCGTCTGAAAATGGTTTTGCAAAGTCGTATTGGGCTTTAATTACAATATTACCCTTTGTGTCCATATAACCGTATTTTTCATTTTTGTCAACATAAACAAAAACGCCATCTGAAACTACAGGCTGTTTAATGAGTTCGGGCTTAATTACTTCATTCAGGTTTTTATCAACAAGCCCCCATTTGTTATTTGCCGATACTGCCGTATAGCCTTCGTTTGCGGGGCTTGCACTTTGATATCGTCCTGTTTTTCTTATCTTGTCCTCGGGTGTAATATAAGTGTAGTGTCCTTTATTATTGATAACGGCTCCTCTTCCGGTGCAAAAATCTATGCCTATACCTAAAAAGGGTATTTTATCTCCTTTTTCGTTAACAAGAAATTCGGATGAATCGTTTTGTATGGCAAGCCGGTATCCGTGCGACGTGCATTGGATGTAATCAAACTGCGCAGGGACTTTTATGTTTCCGTTTTTATCTATTAATCCCCATTTGCCGGAAATCTTAACCGCAGCCGTGTTGTCTTCAAAGCTGTCGGCTCCGTCATATTTTGCATCTATGACAAGTTCTCCGCCGGTATTTATAAAGCCCCATTTATCACCTATTTTAACTGCGGCAAGGCCTTCCGAGAATTCTTCCGCGAAATCGTATTTTGTATCTATCAGGATATTTCCGTTTTTGTCTATAAAACCCCATTTGTCTTTAAGTGTTTGCGCCCTGATTAAATCAGGGTCGCTGTAAGAAAGGTGTTGATATATCGGTTCTATGGTAAAATTACCCTTTTTGTCTATAAGTCCGAATATGGTGTCTACCTGTGTAAGCGCATAGCCGCGGGCAAAAGGAAAGTAGTTAATTGATTCACATTCTTCAATTCTTTGCTCAAGCGGCTTTTTAATTGTACTCTCAGGATTTTCAGGCTCATAGCTGTTAAAAGAATACAAAAATATCCCGGCCGCAAGAATAAAAATTAGTGCCGATATAAGCACAACTGCCGCAAATATTGCTGCCAAAATCATAAAAAAGGTTTTTAAAAATTTATTTTTCATTTGGCCTGTTTATAATAAAAAATCCTTAAAATTTATTTTAAGGATTTTTAATGGTGGGCGTTGAGAGGCTCGAACTCCCGACATCTTCCTTGTAAGGGAAGCGCTCTACCAACTGAGCTAAACGCCCCAATAACTTATTTAACTGTCAATTTTCTTTGTGTTTAGCTCAGTTGGTTCTTTCTGTGCATTCGCACATCGGCCCCGCCGAGTGAGCTAAACGCCCCAATAATGTATTTAACTGTCAATTTTCTTTGTGTTTAGCTCAGTTGGTTCTTTCTGTGCATTCGCACATCGGCCCCGCCGAGTGAGCTAAACGCCCTTTGGGTAATATTATAATACCTGCTCAAAAACTAAAGTCAAGCATTTTGTGTAACGGGTTCATCCTTGACAAACTGCATTTCATACAGATATTTATACTGCCCGTTGGGAATCTGCATGAGTTCGTGGTGTGTGCCCATTTCTACAAGCTGACCTTCGTTTATGACGGCAATTTTGTCTGCATTTTTAATTGTGGATAATCTGTGCGCTATTACAAAAACCGTTCTGCCTTTAATTAAGTTTTCAAGAGCTTTTTGCACAATTGCTTCGGATTTGTTGTCAAGTGCGGATGTCGCCTCGTCAAGAATAAGAACGGGGGCATCTTTAATCATTGCACGTGCAATAGCTACGCGTTGTTTTTGCCCGCCCGAAAGAGTTGTTCCCCTTTCGCCGATTTCGGTATCTATGCCTTTTTCAAGCGTGTCCACAAATTCATCAAGGTGTGCGGCGCATATGACACGGCGTATTTCTTCATCGGTAGCGTCTTTTTTGCCTATTAAAATATTATGTCTTATAGTGCCCGAGAAAAGGAAATTATCCTGAAAAACTTCGCTTATATGGGTGCGGAGTGAATTAAGCGTAAATTCCCTGATATCTTGCCCGTCTATTTTTATACTGCCGGATTTAATGTCGTAAAATCTCGGAATAAGATTTACAATTGTGGATTTACCTCCGCCGGAGTTGCCTACAAGAGCAAGCATTTCGCCTTTTTTAACTTCAAAAGATACGCCATTTAAGACGGGTTTATTCTTTTCGTATTCAAAATACACATTTTCAAATGTTATGTTGTTTTGAATGCTCTCAAGCTCTCGTGCGTCGGGCTTATTTTGGATTTCGGGTTCAAGGTCAAAGAGCTCAAATACCCTGTTCATGGAAACAAATATGTTCTGCATGCTGGTAAGAGTCGAGCCGAGAGTTTTAATCGGTTTGTACAGAAGCAGAAGCGAAGTTATAAAACTTGCAAGCGACCCTGTTGACATTTCGCCGGTTATAATCAGGTGATTACCTACAAGCATTACTATTGCAACTCCTATGCTTGCAATAAAATACATAATCGGCGAGAGCCATCCTGAGCGTTTTGTCAGCGACATTGAAAGGTCGAAAAGCTCTCTTATCTGGGATTTGAATTTTGAATAAATATCTTCCTGCAGGCAGTATCCGCTTATTGTTTTGTTGCCGTGATATGTTTCGTTAACATTTGTTGTCATGCCGCTGCCGACAACCATAGAGGCATTAGAAACTCTTTTAACCCTTTTTCTTATAAGCGAAACGGGAATAAAGGCGCATACAAGAACTACTACACCCACAAAAGCAAGCTTCCATGAGTTGTAGAGCAGTACCGCAATCAGCCCAAGAGAGCTTGTAAATGCGGTGATGAGGGTTTTTATCGATTCCACAATGTTTTTTGAAGCTGTATCCGGGTCTGATAAAAATCTTGAAATTACAAGTCCTGAAGAATTTTCGTCGTAAAATTTGGAGTCAAGATATACAAGCTTCTTGAATAAATCTTCTTTAACCGAGTTTGAAATCTTTAAGCTTATCCAGTCTGTGAGGTAAGAGTTTATGTATTTTAAAAGCCCTTGAACTACTGCAAATATTATAATTACCCATGGAATGAGCGCCGCAAGTAAGTCCCTTGTGAGTTCAAAGCCTTTGTATGCATATGTGTTGCCGTTAATTACAACATCAATATAGGGTTTTAGTGCAAATGCCGTGGCACCGTCCAGAAGCCCCAGGGGTATTGCAAGGAGAAAACCTATTATAATTCTGAACATAACAGGTCTGATGTAGGGCCATATTCTCTTTAAAAGGTACCCGTAGTCAAAAGCTTTATCTGTTGCTATAACATCAAGTTTCATTTAACTATCCTTAATTCCTCATTTACTTAATTTTATCATGGATATAAATTATTTATCAAAAAAGTAAAAGAACAGGCCGCTGAGCGTCTGTGAACCTATTGCGTTTCCCTGTGATTCAAATTCTTTTATAAAATTTGCAACGTTTTCTTTTTTGACGAGTTTTCTTTTTGCAATAACTCCGCCGTCATCATCGCACGGAGGGTCAAAGTGCCTTCCGCCGTCTATTTTTGCTATAGCAACCGTTGAAGTTTCAGATGTCATGCCTGCCGAGCTTGAAATGTTCCTTGAGACAATTTTTATATCTTCTGTTTCATAGCCGCTTTCTTCCTTTAATTCACGCTTCAGTGCAGATAAAATATCCTCGTTTGTATTTATATCACCCACAAGCCCCGCGGGCATTTCAAGGCAGTATTGCGCGCGTTTTTCGCTGATAAGCGGCGGACGTTTTGTGATTAAAAACGATATATACTCTCCATCCTCTTTCTCTACAACCGGAACAATGACAACCACATCTTTTGCATTGGGCCTGTGGGCATATACCCACTGCGCCCCGTTTTCTCTTATCGCGGCTTTCATTTCAAGAAATTTTTCACTGTATAAAACTTTGCTTTTCATATGTACCTCATTTGGTTTTACCTGAAATTATATTATAAACCTTTGAGTAAGGCATGTTTTTGTGATAATTTAACTTTTGAGGGGTAAATACAATGAAAAAATACTTTGCAAAGGTAATTGTAACTCTTAAGGATGAGGTTAAGGACACGCGTGCGCTTGCTGTTGAAAAAACACTTAAACGTCTTGAAGTGGCGGAAAATTCTAATTTCAGGACAGGAAAGTTTTACGCTTTTGACTTTAGTGCACAGAATGAGCAGACAGCGCTTGAGAAACTTGGTTTTATCTGTGCGGATGTTCTTTCAAATCCTGTTGTTGAAAAGTATGAAATACTTGAGTTTAAGGAGCTGAAATGAGGGCGGCAGTTGTTGTTTTTGCAGGTACAAACTGCGAACTTGAAACAAAACTGGCGCTTGAGGCGAGCGGATTTTGTGCTGACTATGTGGATTCAAATACCGCTTCGCTTAAAGAGTATGATGCGGTATTTTTATGCGGAGGTTTTTCATACGGCGACTATATCCGCTCCGGCAGACTTGCAAAGTTCACTCCCGTAATTGACGCGCTTGATAATTTTATCGAAAACCAAAGAGGAGTGGTTGCGGGCATATGCAACGGCTTTCAGATACTCTGTGAAGCAAGAATGCTGCCGGGGGCGCTTCTTGAAAACGATTGTTTAAAATTTGTGTGCAAGAATATACCTTTAAGACTTGATTTTAACGCAGAGCAAAAAGATATTACCCTTCCTGTGGCACACAGGGAAGGTAGGTACTGGTGTGATGAGGATGTTGGCGGCATGGTGTTTTTAAAATACATACAAAATCCCAATGGCTCAAAAGACGATATTGCGGGCTTGTATGATAAAAACAGACGCATTATGGGGCTTATGCCTCACCCCGAGAGGGCGTTTTTTACAAAAAATTTCGGTTTTGACGGCAGGGAAATTTTTAAAATCATAAAGGAAGAAATTGCACGTGGATAAGGTTATAAAAACGCAAATAGAAAAAAGGCTTAAAAGAAAACCTAACGGTCTTGAAAAACATCTGTTTGAAGCCATGTGGAGCGAGCATTGCGGATATCTGCATTCAAAAAAGCAGCTGAAAAAACTCAATTTTAAAGGCGCGCTTTTCCCGCAGGAAAATGCGGGCGGAGTGAGAGTGGGTCGAGTAGGTATATTCTTTAAAACGGAATCCCATAACCACCCCTGTGCGGTTGAACCTTATCAGGGTGCAGCTACCGGCGTCGGGGGTATTATAAGGGATATTCTTGCGCTGAACGCACGGCCTGTTGCACTTTTAAACTCTCTTAAATTTGCCCCTCCGGAAGATAAAGCTGCAAAGCATATTATAAGCGGCGTTACAAGCGGAATAAGCGATTACGGTAACTCTTGCGGGATACCTGATATTGCGGGCGAAGTTATTTTTGATGATTCTTATAAAGATATGCCTCTTGTGAATGTAATGGCAGTCGGAATCGCGCCGCTTGACAGAGTTAAACTGTCAAAAGCAAAAGCAAATCTGGAAATTGTACTTCTTGGCTCTGCAACCGGTTTAGACGGAATAGGGGGCGCGGCTTTTGCTTCAAAAGAGCTTAAAGAGGATAAAAAGGAAGAAAAAATCCATGTGCAGATAGGCGACCCTTTTGCAAAAAAACAGCTCATTGAAGCTTCTCTTGAGATTTTGAATCTTGAAGGGGTTATTGCCTGTCAGGACTGCGGTGCGGCCGGAATTTTAAGTTCAACATCAGAAATGGCATATAAGGGAGACTGTACAATAGAACTTGAGCTTGCAAAAGTGCACCTTGCGCAAAAAAATATGGAGCCATGGCAGATACTTCTGAGCGAAACACAGGAAAGAATGGTTTTTGCTCTTAAAAAAGAGGTGATTGATAAAGTTTTTAAAATTGCACAAAAATATGAACTTGAAATTTCGCATATAGGAAGAACGCTTGAATGCAATCGGGAAGAGAATTTGTACATTGTTAAGAAAGACGGTAAGATTTTATCTTCCACCCCTGTTAGTGTGTTGTGCGAGCCTTATTGCTATGAACTTGAGGCGATAGAACCCGAGGAATTAAAGATTTTAAGGGCAAAAAAGTGCAATGCAAATCTTGATGTTGTATCTGCCGTTGAAAAAATGTCGCAGTCTTATAATCTTGCTTCAAAAAAATGGTTTTATGAGCAGTGGGATTACCTTGTGGGCGCAAGGTCTTATGTTGAACCTTCGTATTGCGGCGCAGGTGTTTTAAAACTTATTGACGAGGAGGGGTTTGCTGGGTTTTGCATGGATACAAATCCTCTCTGCTGTGCGCTTGATTCATATACGGGCAGCGTCAATACCGTGCTTGAAAGTTACAGAAACCTTGTATCGTCCGGTTTTGAGCCATTAGGCTTTACTGATTGCCTTAACTTTGCAAATCCCGGGCAAGACAGCGTAAAATATACATTTGTAAAGTCTGTAGAAGGACTAAAGTATGCTTCAGAGGCGCTTAATGTACCTGTTGTTTCGGGAAATGTTTCTTTTTATAATGAAATTAACGGCAGAAAGGTGCACCCGAGTGTTACTCTCGGTATGTGCGGGTATTGTAAAAAGGAAGAAGATATAATCCCCGCGCGTTTTTTGGAAAATTCCGATATATTCCTTATAGGCAGAAGAATTTCTAAAGATTCAAATATCGGCGGCTCGCTTTATCAAAAAGAGTTGTTTGGTTTTTTGGGCGGATGTGTTGATATGCCTGACATAGAACTTGAGATAAAACTTAAAAATACAATTTTCTATCTTAGGGATAATAAACTTATAGAAGGTGCAGCCGATGTTTCAAAAGGCGGACTTCTGGGTACGCTTATGAGGGTGCTTTTTGACTCCGGTACGGGTTTTTCCGGCAGTTTGATTTTTGATAATCACTGCAGCGCCGAGCACAAACTCAAGCTTCTTTTTGGAGAAATCGGAGGCAGGTATCTTGTGTGCAGCAAAAAATGCCGGGAGGCGGAAAAATATTTTATTAAAAATAATATTCCTTATTTGTATCTCGGCAAAAGTATTGGTGATAAAATAAAATTTGACGGATACGAGTTTGAACTGTCAAAATTAAAAGAGAAGTATTTAAATTCAATCTCAAACGCGCTTGATGATGTATAAAAGTTTTGATTATAAAAAAATACAGGAAGAATGCGGTATATTCGGCGGTTGCAGCAGCAGCGGAAATATTGCGCCGTATATTAAATGCGGACTCTTGAAATTGCAGCACAGAGGGCAGGAGTCGGCAGGTATTTGCTGCGGCGATGATGAGCAGGTGCTTCTTAAAGATTTCGGTCTTGTAAACACTGTGCTTAGTGATTCTGCAACAGAAACTCTTGAGGGAAGCTTTGCCATAGGTCATGTCAGATATTCCACCTTTAGGGATGACAGAAAAGAGAATATTCAGCCCCTTAAAATCAGATATCTGGGCGAGGATGTTTCCCTTGCGCACAACGGAAATGTTTCTCAGGCGGCGCTTATAAGGGAAAAATTTGAAAGGATGGGGGAGGTGTTTTTAAGTGCTTCGGATTCGGAGGTGATTTTAAAAAGAATAGTTTTTTCTCTTAAGAAAAAGCCCTCTCTCTGGACATTTGACGAAGTTGCAAAGTGTCTTTGCGAAAATTTTTCACTCGGGTCATACTGTGTTTTAATTTATACGCCGTCAAGAATCATGGCTTTTCGCGACCCTTACGGTTTTCGCCCGATGATGTTTGCACAATGTGCCGAGGGGAATTTTGCAGCCTCTGAAGATGTTGCGTTTTTTGGACTGAATGTTAAGAAAATTACGGAAATTCAGCCGGGCTGCGGGGTGGAAATTACACGGGACGGTTGTGAAATAAAAACTTTTGACACATCAAAAGAGCATAAAAAATGCGTATTTGAACAAATTTACTTTGCTTCTGCCGCGTCTAATATATTTTCAAAAAATGTTTATCAGACAAGGGTAGAACTTGGCAGGCTGCTTGCAAAATCGGAAGACAAGAATTTTTGTGCCGATGTCGCGGTGCCTGTTATGGACAGCGGCTTAGGGTGTGCAATAGGATACAGCGGCGAGTCAAAAATCCCTTTTCATCTGGGTCTTGTCAGAAACAACTGGGCAACAAGGTCTTTTATACAGCCGGGACAAAGCAAAAGGGTGCATAACGTAAGAGAAAAATTTATACCCGTAAAATCCGTTGTTGAAGGTAAAAGAGTGGTTCTTGTGGATGATTCTCTCGTGCGCGGCACAACTTCAAAAAGGATTATAAAAGTGCTTAAAGAGGCAGGTGCAAAAGAGGTGCATATGCGCTCTGTTTCTCCTAAGATTATTAATACCTGCATATGGGGTGTGGATATACCGACAAAAGAAGAGCTTATTTCGTATAATTCAAATGAATGTGAAATAGCAAAAGAAATAGGCGCGGACAGTGTAAAATTTCTGTCTCTTGAGGATTTGGGTTTAGTATTTGACGGGCCTTTGTGGTGCAGAAATTGCTTTCTTAAGGAGAGGTTATGACATACAGTTATCTTAAAAGCGGCGTTGATATTAAAGCCGCAGGCGCGCTGGTTGAAATTATAAAAAATGCTACAAATTCAAAGCAAATAGGTGGTTTTGCAGGACTTTTTGAGCACAGTGCATTTGATGATTATTATCTTGCGGCATGCGTTGACGGGGTGGGCACAAAAATTATTCCGCTTATAGAAAGAAAAGATACAAAAACAATTGCAAACGACCTTTTTGCCATGAATATAAATGACCTTATCTGCTGCGGGGCACAGCCGCTTTTTTTTCTTGATTACATTGCCCTGAATCGCCTGGATACGGAATTTACCGCTAGATTAATTTGCGATTTAGATAATATTTTAAAAAAGTATAACTGTGTGCTTCTTGGCGGCGAGACATCAGAGCTTGGCGACTTAATTTTAAAAGATAATTTTGACGTTTCGGGCTTTTTGACGGGTATTGTGAAAAAAGACAGGCTTTTGAGTAAAGATAATGTCAGGAGGGGCGATTATATAGTTGCCTTAAAGTCCGGCGGGCCGCATTCAAACGGATTTACACTTATAAGAAAACTCCATAACGACGGGCTTTTGAGTGATGAATTGTTTGAACAATCTCTTGCGCCGGTGAGTATTTATTTTGATATCATCTCAAAGCTAAATAAAATGTCTCTTATAAATGCCTGTGCAAATATTACGGGCGGGGGAATTTTAAGCAATGTTGCGCGCTCGATTCCAGAGGGCTTAAGAGCGGATATTGATTTGAGTACAGTAAAATTAAGCCCGCTTTTTAAAAAAATTGCCGATATTACAGGTCTTGATGAAGCATTTAATGTTTTTAACATGGGTGTAGGCTTCTGTGTAATTTGTTCCGAAGAAAATCTTAAACAGGTTATAAGTCTTGCAGGTATGTACAGTCCTTTTATATTAGGCAGGGTAGTATGAAAAAAATCCTTGTTATGGCTTCGGGCAACGGGTCAAACTTTGAGGCCATAGTTGAATACTTTAGAAATAAAGATGTTTTAATAGAGCTCCTTTGCAATATAGAGGGCGCAAATGTTATAAGCAGGGCAAAAAGACTCGGTATAAAATATTTTATTGTTAAATTTACCGATACTTATAAATTTTTGAAAGACAAAAAATACGATCTTTATGTTCTTGCCGGCTATATGCGGATTTTACCCCGCAATGTACTTGCTCTCGGCAGATTTATAAACATCCATCCTTCGCTCTTACCGGAGTTTCGCGGGTTAAATGCAATTAAAAGGGCTTACAACTCGGGCTGCAAGGTTACAGGCGTCACTGTTCATTATGTTGAAGAAGAAGTTGACACAGGAGAGATAATTGCCGCACGCAAATGTGAAATAGAGCAGGGTATGGCGCTTTGTGAACTCGAGAGCAAAATTCATCAAATAGAGCACAATATGTATCCTAAGATTATTGAGGAGATTTTATGAAAGTGCTTTTATACGGTTCGGGCGCAAGAGAGCATGCTCTTGCATTGAAAATCCTTGATTCCCCGCTTTTGGAGAAACTGTATCTTGCAGACACCGGTGCATTTTCTAATCTCGGCGAGGTTATAGAGTTTAAAGATTATTTTGAACTTGCGCAAAAAGCCCGGGAAAAAGGTGTGGATTTACTTGTTGTAGGGCCTGAAAAACCGCTTGGTGAAGGTATCTGTGATATATTTTTAAAATACGGAATTAACACTATAGGCGCAGATTCAAACTGGGTAAGGCTGGAGAGTTCAAAAAGTTTTGCAAAAGAGTTTATGCAAAGAAACGGGATAAGGACTGCAAAGTATTTTGTCTTGAAGAATGCCGGTGAAATTGAAAGCACACTAAAAAAGTTTGATTCTCCGCCCGTTATAAAGGCAGACGGTCTTGCATCAGGCAAGGGCGTGGTTGTACCTGAAAATTTTGAAGAGGCAAAGTGCGCGGCGCGGGATTTTCTCGGGGGAAAATTTGCACAGGCGTCAGAGAGAATAATTCTTGAAGAAAGGCTGTTCGGACAGGAGATTTCAGTGTTTTCTCTGTGGGATGGCAAGAATCTGCTGACTCTTCCGCCTTCCCGTGATTTTAAAAAGCTTAATGAGAAAGCCGGTGCTCCTAATACCGGCGGCATGGGAGCAGTTTTTCCGGTAAATTTAAATGAATATGAAAAAAAATGGCTTGAGGACTATATTCAAAAGTTAAAAAACGCACTGGTTAATGAAAAAGCGGATTTTAGAGGGGTTGTTTATTCGGGGCTTATGGTGTGTAAAGACGGAATATATGTTCTTGAATACAACATGAGATTTGGCGATCCTGAAACCCAGGCACTGCTTTGCGGATTGCAGAGCGATATTTTGGATATTTTTTCAAAAATGATTGAAGGCAGGCTGGATGAAGTTGCTTTAAAAATTGCAGATACGCCTGTGTATTGTGTAGTGCTTGCCTCATCCGGCTACCCAGCTAAACCCCTGCGCGGTATGGAGATTAAAAACCTTGAGGCTGCAAAAAAATACGGAGTGGAGGTATTATTTGCAGGCGTTAAAAAAGAAACATCGCGTGATATTTGCGGCAGGGAAAAATATTTTACAAACGGAGGCAGGGTTTTAAGCCTTGTAAAAAGCGGTTTTGGCGCAAGGGAAGATATATACAAAGCGGCTGATGAGATAATGTATGAAGGTAAGATATTCAGGCGGGATATAGATTTTTAATGATTTTGATAATAAAAACCGCACTTATTGCAAGTGCGGTTTTTATTAATGGTTTAAATTTTTTAGTTTTCAAAAACATATCCGATAAGAGCGGCTTCTCTTGAGCGTTTGACCGCTTTAGCGAGCATTCTTTGGTGATATGCACAGTTTCCGGTGATTCTTCTGGGAAGGATTTTACCGGCTTCGGATAAAAATCTTTTTAATTTTGAAGTGTCTTTGTAGTCTAGTGCTTCTACTTTATCGGCGCAGAAGCTGCAATTTTTTCTTTTTTTGCTGTCTTTCAGTGATTCTTTTGCCATTTCTATTTCCTTTTCTTTATTTTATTTCTTAAAACGGTATTTCATCTTCGTCAATTAAATCTTCCGACATCTCTTCGGTTGAGAATTGAACCAGATTACTTTCCTTGGCTGCTGTGCTTTGCGGACTTTGTGCGGATGTTCCCGAGATTTTTTCTACTGTTGAAGCGTTAATTTCAAAAATCTTTCTGTCTTTGCCGCTTGTGGTTTTTACCGTATTTGTCTGTAATCTTCCTTCCACAAGAACACTGTCGCCCATTTTAACCGTTTGTTCAACCGTTTCTGCGGAATTTCCGACTATAAAAACTCTTACCAGCGTTTCATCCTGAGGATTAGCGTCAATAGTGAAGCTTGTAATCGGCAGGTCGTTCTGGGTAAACCTTTT